>ERZ824600.88-NODE-88-length-130799-cov-9.376178_pt1 | contig 130799 bp, 148 predicted proteins | sample MGYA00519933_ERZ824600 | MGnify/ENA primary metagenome ERZ824600 (study PRJEB31778, sample SAMEA3449178) | human gut metagenome | biome: human gut; feature: human-associated habitat; material: faeces | place: United Kingdom | collected 2010/2012 ...
CGAGATTTTAAATTTTGATTTTTACGAGATTTTAAATTTCAATTTTTACGAGATTAAAATTTTGATTTTTACGAGATTAAAATTTTGATTTTTACGAGATTGTTTGGAGGGGTGCCGGCATTTTTGGACTTTTTGCACAAAATTTCACAACCTATACCCCCACCTTTGTGCATAATGACGGCAAACATTCGCTCCCGCCCGCTCCGTGATATTGCATAAAAAAGAAAATATTTTTATTTTATTTTTAGTTATTATCACAAGGGATTTTCTGTTGTGCATATTATACAAAAATCTTTTCTTTTTCGTTTGTTTCTTCTATATTGAAAAAGAAAATAATTCTTGCATTTACATATGGCATATAGTATAATGATAATGGAAACAGAAAAGAGAGGCCGAAAGGCCGGCATATAGAAAGGGGTTTATATTATGTCTGATATGCAAAAATATTTTCGCCTGTATGCGGAGAATGACGCAAGCGAAAAGGTTATCCGAGTTTTCGAGCATTACGGCTATATCTATCATATGTTCGTAAGCGTGGAAAGCCTTGCCGAGAGAGTGAGAGAAACGGCAGTTTCTAGCCGTCATTCAAAGGGCGGAACGGTGGACGGAAGAAACCTGCGTTTGCGGAAAATGACGATTGCGGAAAAGGAAAACGCCGTTGCTAATGGTGCGGAAATCGTCTGCACGGTTGAATTTTTCCAGCAGTTAAGAAAAGAATTTTCTAGCAACAAGGGCATTTGTGCCGAGCAGGCAATCCGCAAGTTTTACGGGCTGGAAGATTATAAGTTAGGCGATAAGCGGGGATTTTGGGAATGCGGCGATATTGAGTTAAACGGCAAGCAGTATTCAGTAAAATTTGATGACGCGAGTTTGTCAGCATACAGAACGATTGAGAAAGCGGCTTTGCTTAGGGGTTAAACCCTAAGCAAGCTACAAAGTAGAAAGGGGATTTTAGAAATGACCTACACCAGAAAAGAAATTGAAAACCGCATAGAGGAATTGGAAACCCGCAAATTTTACCTTGATATGGTGGACAGGTGGACACCCGAAGATTATCAGTATAATCGGGAATTATGCGCCGAGATTTTAAGCTGGAAGGGGCTTTTGAAATGAAAAAGATTTACACGGAAATTGAGCTAGGCAATTTAATTCGCAAATACGGCTTTGAAAATAAGAAAGTTATAAAGTATGCTAAATGTCTTGACAGACAAGCGAAAGTTTGCTATAATTATAATGGAAATTGAAAGGGGTATTATTATGAAAAAGAGTTTGTTTGTTGGTGGTTCGGAAACTTTGAGAATAGAAGAAAATCGTTTCCTTGCTTTGGTTGTTAATTATGGAGATTATGAAAATGCCGGTTTTCAGGAAGTGAGCCGCAAAGAGTTTGCGGAAAGGTTAAATAAAATAGAATGGATGAAAGATTGTTCTTGCGAAAAACTTAGAAATGATTATAAAGAAATGGTTGAATTTTTCGAGAAAGTAGGTAAATAAAAATGAAAAAGATTTACTTTGATATGGATGGAACAGTTTATAATCTTTATGGTATTGAAAACTGGCTACAGATGTTGAGGAATGAGGAAAAAGGCGCTTTTACTATCGGCGCGCCGCTGGTGAATATGGGGAAACTTGAAAAAGTTTGTGTTAATCTTATCAAAAGGGGTTATCAAATTGGCATTATAACATGGTTGCCGATTGGAGCAAGCGTTGAATATATGGCGGTTTGCACCGAAGAGAAAAGAAAATGGGTTGAAAAATATATGCCCTATGTAAGCGAGTTCTACGCCCAAGAATACGGAACGCCCAAACAATACGCACCCGCAAAGAGAGCGGCGGAGATGTGGCTGATTGACGATAATAAAGAAGTTCGGGAAATGTGGGTAACTGAAAAGCAAAGAAAAGCGATTGACGCAAACAATGACATTCTCGAAGCGTTAGAAGAATTAGAAAGGGGTTAAATAAAATGAAAAAGAAGATTGAAAAAATCGCCGTTATTCTTATGTCAGCCGTTCTACTTTGGATTTTTGCAAGTTTCGTTGAGGTAAATTGCAAAAATCTATCCGAAAATCCCGAATATTGCCCCGCAAATTTTTTCGTCATAATGACGGAAAATTTCGGATAAACCGGAGCAATCCGGTTTTTCTTTTATTTGCTTTGTTAAAAATTTAACAAATGCCGGCACTTTAACGAGTTAAAGTGCTAAAATTGCCGGCACCCGCTTTAGTCTGCTAAAGCGTTAAAGCGTAGTATGGTAATCAGTTTGTTAAAAACTTAACAAAGAAATTTTTGAAAAAGGGGTTGACATTTCCCGCCGGATACGGTATAATATAGATGTTCCAAGGGAGAGCAGGACACGGCGGGCATAGCATAGTGCATAGCGTAACCGCCTTTGCTAACCTTGAACAGTTCTAAAGGGTTCATCTATAAAGCCCTTTTCCAGTATCAAAGAGCCTGCAACCTGCAAAAAGAAATTTCAAAAAATTTGAAAAACTACTTGACAGATTGCCCGCTCTATGATATAATAAAGATGTTCCCGAAAGGGAGCCAAACAAAAACTTAGTGCCCACTACTTAGTGTGGGAGAAAGAGGTTTACTATGGCTACCGAAAAGAAAATGACCGCTGCTGAAATCAAAGCGACTGCCAAGGTCAATGTCCTGTCCGAGCTGTCCGCCAAGCTGGAAGAGCTGGGCGCCGAAATGGTGGGGAATGTTGCCTACATTCCGCAGACCGTGGGTGAGCAGGAAGTGTGGGTTGAGGTCAAGTTGACCACCAAGCAGTACACAGACACCAAGGTTTCCAAGGCGTTTGACCCGTTCGTTGCCCGTGAGGAATACGAAACGGAACAGGCTATCAAGGCGGCGGAGGCCGAGGCCAAAGCGAAAGCCAAGGCCGACAAGGCGAAGTCCAAGAAGTCCCGCTCCCGCAAGTCTACGGACGAGAGCGAGGGCTAAAAGTAGCGGCCGAAAGGCCGCTATTTTCTTATATTAGCACTTTAACATGGTAAATCACTAAAGTGCCGGCACTTTCGTCATTATCACTAAAATTCGCCCGCTCTTTTCGTCATTTTAACTATTGCTTTTTCTCTTTTAATTTGATATAATATAGACACAGAAAGGAGATATAAAGATGAAATATAATAGAATTGAAGTCAATGCCGAAAGTTATGCCGTTTTGTATCATTCTAAAAGGACAAATAAAGTAAAAGCAAAGGCATATTCTGCATATCAGGAATGGCTATACAATCATGCCCCTATTTGTGATGAGGTTATGATTGTTCCGCAGGGGACAGAAGAAATCTATGCGGCGGCCATTACCGAGAAATGGAGAGAAGAACTAAAAGCGTTTTTCTCTAGCAAGTGCGGAAAAGGTGTCGTTGTTGCAGATGTGCAAATTAAAAGCGAAATTATCAAAAATAAACCTTGCGCGAGTTTTTCCGTTAAAGAGTGTTTAGAAATGATGACACCAGAGCAATTTTTTTCTGAATTTGGACAAATTGCTATTGACAGTATTCGCAATATATGATATAATATAGTCAATGAAAGAGAGGTCTTGAAAATGAAAGAATTTTTTACAAACCCGCTCGTTTGGTCTATCACTCTTTTCTTTGTTCTCAATCTTATCAATGTGGTTTTGGGAACTATGCGGTCAATTTTAACCGTTAAGTCAACGCCGTTCGTTTCTATGGTTATTAACACGGTATCATATACTTTTTATAGCGGTATCGTCAAATTGGTTTCCGGTCAAGATATGATTGTCGTTCTTGTTACCACCGCATTGACAAATATTATCGGCGTTTATATCGCCCGCTTTATTCTCGACAAAGCGAAAAAAGATAAACTTTGGAGAATTACCGCAACAATTCCCGAAAATATTGACAGCGGAGAAATTACAACCCCATTAAAAGAAAAAGGTATTCAATCCGTTGTTTATATTGGTGAGGGTGTAAAACTTGTCGATATTTACAGTAAGACACAAGGCGAAAGTATTGTTATAAAAGAAATTCTTGCGCCGCTAAAGGTTAAATATTCTGTTGTTGAAATTGAAAAAACTTTATAAAAGAAAGGGAAAAACAAAATGACTAAAACGAACGAAGAACGAAAAAACTTAATTGATGATTTGCTCATTGTAGTAAAAACTATTGATGAGGCAAGAACACACTTTTGTTGTTACAATATTCCGACGCTCTCCGAAGAAAGGAGGGCATATGATAAAATTGAAGAAATTCGAGATACAGTAACTGGATATATAGCAAAAATTCGGAAAACAGGAGTAGCATAAAATAGAATAAGACTTTACCGCTTTACTGCGGTAAAGTGCCGGCACCGCGACGATTTGCACAAAAATAATGACGTCGATTTATGCAACATTACATATTGATTTTTCTTCTTGCATATGATATAATTATGTTGTCGGTAAGGGAAGAGGTTCCCGCCGATAGAAAGGAACTGATACTATGAAACAGTTGAACCGCAGGAAAAAAATGATGGTGTTGGACATTGAAACTTTGAACAGCACCGAGGACGCTCTCTCCTATGATGTGGGGTTTGCCGTGACGGATAAGAAAGGGCATATCTACGAGGAACATTCATTCATTATCTATGATATGTTCTTTGAAGAAAAGGAACTTATGCAATCCGCCTACTATGCAAAGAAAATCCCGGAATATCTGGACGGCATTAAAAAAGGCAATCATAAGGTTGTTACTTTTATGACTGCATGGCGCATTATTCGACAGGTTATGGAGAAGTATGGTATCAAGGAGGTTTATGCTTATAATGCCGCTTTTGATTACGGCGGTTTGAATAGAACTTTGCGTTATATTACTAAAAGTAAATACCGCTGGTTTTTCCCCTATGGCACAAAAGTTTTTTGTATTTGGCATATGGCTTGTCAAGTGCTTTTCACTCAAAAAACTTTTTGGAAAATCGCCCTTGCTAATGGGTGGGTTACGAAATCGGGAAACTTCCAGACTTCCGCAGAAATCGCATATAGATATATGACAGGTCAAAAAGAATTTGACGAGGAACACAAAGGTTTAGATGATGTGCGGATTGAGGTACAAATTCTTTTGAAGTGTATTAGACAGCATAAAAAAATGAACCCGTGGATAAATCGGAGTTGTTGGAGAATACCCACGCAGGAATATAAAAAATTCCAACAAACAAAACTTTATGAAGAACTTTTCGGAAATATGGTTGACAGTCCCAAGGTTATATGATATAATATAGATGATGAAAGAAAGGGGGTGAATTTATGAAAGAGTTTTCCGCCGTTTGAAAATGGTAAAGTTTTTCGGTTGGCGTGGAGCATTTGACAAAAATTTTTTGAAAAGGTAAGAAAAGTCCGCCGTTAGGCGGATTTTCTTTTAGTTTACTGCTTTACTATACTAAATCACTAAAGTGCCGGCACCCGCGCGATTTGCACAAAAAGTTAGTATTATGTTTGTGCAATTTACCAGTAGACAATTCTCTTTATCTATGGTATTATATAGATGTTCCAAGGGGAACACACCACGGATGGCGAGAAAAGAAACTCTCGAGATTTCAAGAGAAATTTCAAAAAAGGGGTTGACAAATCAAACTGACTGTGGTATAATAAAGATGTTCCAAAGGGAACGAAAAAAATCTTAAAGAGCCGACTGCGTTAGTGTCGGAGAAAGAGGTTTATTATGGCTAACATGACTGCTGCTCAGAAGAACACCGCTATCAAGGAGAACGCTGTTGCTATGACCGTTCTGCCCGAGGGTGCTATTCAGGTGGGTGACTATGCCTACGCTATCCCCACCGAAGTGGACGGCGAACTGCGGTACGCTGTCGTGACCTACACGGCGAAGAACAATAAGGCGACCAAGACCACCGACGCTTTTGACCCCGAGGCGGTTCGTGCCGAGTGGCTGGCTGACAAGGAAACTAAGGAGAAAGCCGCCGCTGAAAAGGCCGCCGAGAAAGAGCGTAAGGCCGCGGCTCGTGCGGAGAAGAAGTCCAAGACGGCCGCCGAGTAATCGGCGGGTGGGGAGAAATCCCCACCTTTTTCTTTTTTTAACACTTTAGCACTTTAAAGCGATGAAGTGCCGGCACCTTGTTAAAAAATTAACAAAGAAATTTTTTAAAAAAGTATTGACAATTCTTTTTCCTTTATAGTATAATATAGATGTTGCAAGGGAGGACTGCTCCCGCAAATAAAAAGAAAGTAGGTAATTGTTATGAAAGAAGTTCTTAGTCGGTGTGGTTTTAAGTGTTTCGCTGAAAAGGAGTTGCCCGAAAAGTCTACCAGGGGAGAATATAATTATCTCCTTGTTATCCACTACAAGAACGGCAAGAAAACAATCAAAATTGGTACTACAAACAATATGGCGCGCCGTATGTATGAACATCTTGGAGCATATCGAGCAAATATTACTGTTTGTTGGATTTCTCCTTATTTCTCAAAATATACCACTTTGCGGGTAGAAGATAATTTCAAAGACAAGATGATTAAAGAGGGCTACCGTTGGATTACGAATGACCGTTTTGAAGTTCCCGCAGATATGAAAACGGTAAAAGTAAAAGTAAGAAAGGAATATGAAATAGATATTTCCTATTGACAAAAGCGGAAAAGTGTGGTATAATAAATATAGAAAAGGAAAGGGAGATGGTTGAATGGAAAGAAAGATTACCACTAAGGCGGAGTTTGTTGCGGCAATTCAAAGGGAGAAAGAACGCCGCAAGAGAGCAAACGAAGCCGAACAGAAGAAACTCGCCGCTCTCGAAATTGAGAAGAAAAAGAAAATGACTTTTATTGAAAGGGGTTTCTAAAAGAAAGGGGAGAGCATTTGCTCTCCCCCTTATTGTAAAGTTATGCCGCCCTTTTCATAATATTACAGTATGCAAATACCGCATAAAGAATATTACTGTTCGGCTTTTTCTATAATTATTTTCCCACCAACACAAATAATTTTCAAAGGCGTATCTTCATCAATATCCAAATTGCGGCGGGTTGCAATAGGTAAAGTTACACGGCCTAAACTATCGCATTTCCTAATTGCGCCTTTTTCATTAGTAATAAAATTTTGATTGTCGAGTTTTTCTTCAATCCGGCGCAAGGTTTTTAGAATCTCTTCTTCCATTCATATCACATCCTTTATATTTATATTATACTTAAAAATTGGAAAAAAGTCAAGAATTTAAAATGCCGGCACTTTAGCACTTTAAAGCGTTAAAGTCAAGATTTTTAATACTACTCTTACCGGCACCCGACCCAGTCGCCTTTGTCAATAGGGCCGCCTTTGTCAATAGGAGCTGTGAGCTGCATCTAACGCCTCTGTGAGCTGCGTCTGTGAGCTGGGTAAGCCCGCTCGTGAGCTGCATTTGCACTTTCTCTAGTTAAAGTCAAGCAAGTGAGCTGCAAAATTATCCCAAAGATAAATTTTTATATTGCAAATTAGTTTATTTTCTTTTTAAATTCAATTAGAAATATCTTTTAGAGAAGAACTCTTCCCGAGAACTATTTTCTTAGAAAAATCGTTTCAAATTTCGCTGCGGGCGCAGTTAATAGTATTGACAAAAGTAAAATAGTGTGCTATAATATAATTAGAAAGAAAAGGAGGATAAATAATGGAGGAAGAATATATTGATAACTCTATTGCAGAATCCATAAGAAGTATTATTGAGCTGTGCTTTTCCCATACGGAGTGCGGCGGTTGCCCACTCTATAATAGAAGTAGGAAAATGTGCCCGCTCCAAACTGTCCCCTCTGATTGGCCTAAGCCTCAGAGAGAGGGAGACCATTATGTATTTAAGTAAGAGGTGAGAATAATGAAGGAATTCAATATTCTTGTTGAAGAGCTGGATAAGATTACTGAGAAGTGGCGGCAACGTCTTCAATATCAAAGCGAAAAAGGTAAAGATATCCACGACAGCTTCCTGTGCTCAACTGTTATGTATGAGATTGAGCGGGCGAAGCAGGCCGCAAATAAACGTATTGCAGAAGAGAGACAAAAAGAATTTAACGAATTAAGAAAGAAAAATTAACACTATTGAAGAGTAAAAGGAGTAATGTGTATGGCAAGTATTACTGCACAAAGGGCGGCTCTCACCGCAGATAAAGTAAAATGGCTGGAGAATATTTTTAACGAAGCTGGGATTGAGTTCTTCCGGACAGGTAATAACCTCGCAACAATGACTTTTGATTGCGGCGAAATCGAGGGCAAACCTGTCTATGGTTCAATTAAGTTTACTCTCCACAAAGCAGATTATAACCTCGATGATGAAATTGAGGAGTTTGAGATGCTGCTGGAGGAAAAGGAAAAGAAAGCTGAGGAAAAACGGCGCCGGGACGCAAAAGCGTTGAAGGATAAGGCCGCAAAAGAGGCTAAGGCCGCAGAAAAGAAAGCTATTGAGGAAAAAGAAAAAGAGAAGCGAAAAGAATATCTTGCTTCTTTAGGAGAGAAAAACGAGAGCGGGCAGTAAGCCCGCTCTTTCTTTTGCCGGAGACTAAACTTAATTTTCTAAAAACTAAAAATAAAAATAGGAGGTAGGCAAATTAAACCTACCCCCTATTCTTTTCTATATACCCCTCATTCTTCTCGCATCCATACCTATCCCGGAGTAATCAAAGATAATCGGAACCCCATTACTTCTCTTATATCCATAATTATTTCCATGAATATCGTTAATATGCTCTTCTGCGCAGAAGCCAAGGAAATCCTCGACCTCTTCACTAGGATATTCCCTTAAAAGCTCGTCTATCACCCTGTCGCATATACCAAGGTCTTCAGCACTTTCAACAGAGTCTTTGCTTAAACAGCTCCAATCTTCCTCAGCCTCATACCACTCGTCGTCATCTTCCTCATTGTTACGAGCTGCGATTCTCTCTTGGAGATAGGCTTTGCACCTTTCTCCCTCGTAGAAAAGGAAAGTTTCTGCGAAGAACTTCTCTACTCCCCGATTTACCGCGTCTTGGTAAGCGATTACCTCAGCTTCGCACCAATCACAATCGTTCTCTCTTATCATAGGTATCTTTATTACGTACCTCGCTCCTTTATTCTTAGGAACTAGCACTAATTTCGTAACTCCATGATAAATTCGGAAGTTTTCATTAGAATAGCTGCTAAAACTGAAGTTTTCTCTCAGTACTGGCCTATTTCCTGCTATTTTAGAGAGAAAATTCTCTAAAATCTGTGTATAAAACTGCTTTTCTTTATCTTTTATTCTCATAATAGTAAGTTTTTACCTACTTTCTCTTAAATTTCATCATAAGAATCCCTCGAAATAAAGGTACTGCGGAGCTTCTGTTCGCGCTCAAGCTCGTCACAGTAGTCCTCAAAGCCCTCTCCGTAGAAATTCTCAAACGCCTCATAGGCATCATAACCGGAGATTTCCTCCACACTAATTCCCATATCAAAATCATCAAACATTATATTGTCCTCCTTTGATTAAGTTTAGTAATTTTTATCTCCTTTTCTTATCTTCTATAATAATTATACCACACTATGGGAGAAAAGTCAATAGTTACGGCGGGCGAAGCAGAGTTAAAAAGAAAAAATTAAAAATAAAAAATTAACAATTTAAAAGTATTGACTTAGACGAGATCTATTTCGAAGTAACCAAATCTCCCCCCTATGGTTCAGGGGGCAAACCCAACGGCAAAATTTTTTGACTAATCCCCGTTTTCTACGACCGAGAACTAGTTAAGCTTCGCTTAACTAGTTCTCTATCTAAAGGTATTATTAAGAAAATAGTAGTAAAAATACTAACTACACTACTATCTTTACTATTCCTCTTATTATTCCTACTATTACTCTTAGTAATATTCCTTAGACTACTTCTTATACTATTTTTTTAGTATTCCTTATACTATTCCCTTAGACTACTTCTTATACTATTTTTTAGTATTATCCTTATACTATTTCCTTATACTATTTCCTTATACTATTCCTACTACTATTCTTTATTATTACTATTAGTATTCCTTATACTATTCCTACTACTATTCTTTATTATATTATTAGTATTCCTTATACTATTTCCTTATACTACTCTTAATATTTTAAGTAATATTTTCTTATTATCTTCCTTATACTATTTCCTTATACTACTCTTAATATTTTAAGTAGTATTTTCTTATTATCTTCCTTATACTATTCCTTATACTACTCTTAATATTTTAAGTAGTATTTTCTTATTATTTTCCTTATACTATTCCTTATTATTTATTATACTATATATTATTATAAAAGAAAATACTAACTATACTATTTAATTAGTATAATTAGTATTTTAAGTAATATTTAAGTAGTATTTCTCTCTCAAATACGATTAGAAGTGATGAGCCTAATTAACTCGTAAAAAATTTTGGTGCGGCCAGGTCATAAAGTTTAATCTTTGCTATTTGAGCTGACTTTTGAACCAACAAAAAGAATATGACAAAGAATTGATAAGCCCCAGAACTGCCAATAGGAAAGCGCGGGCAAAGAGAAAATAGCTACTGCAATAGCACCCCAAAGCAACCAACCAATCCAGTTCACAAAGAATAAAAGTCCAATAGCAAAAAGAAGAATTGCGATAGCGGTGCCGCAGCCGTAATCATTACTTTTATAAGGGATCCTCATAGTTAATTTTCCTCCGTCCAATACAGTTTAATTAGTAAATTATAAAGCTCCTCGGAGTTAGTAATAGGAAACTCAACTCCGTCAACAGTAATATCTCCCTCTCCATATCCTCTACCAAAGTCATTCTCCCAGCAAAAGTATACAATCCAAGGAACATCATCGAAAGGAGCATTTTCAGCCAATTCGTCTTTCATAACAAGAGAAAGGGTATTAGTATAGCTGTCCATAATATCCATCAGAACACCCTCAGAGAATACCACGCCAATAGCATCCTCAACTTTTCTCATATTATCCCAGTAATTCTTAATAGTGTCGATTGCAGTACAAAACTCTTCTTTTGTCAATGGACAATTCATAATCTTTCTCCTTTACAATTTAATTACCATAGGCTTACTGCGGCCGAACCAACTTTTTATTTTAAAAATAATTCTAAATATCTTCTTCATTACTAGCTACCTCACCTTTTAAGAAATCATCTAGTAGAATAAACTTTCTATCTCCTATGCAGTTATCACAATAAGGAGAAATCCAACCGACCGAGACCTTGGTTGCGGCCGCACCACAATCTATGCAAGTTCTTTCACTAAGGTGCTCATATTTTCTAATAATTTTATCCATTTCATCCGTATACCAATTGCAATACCAGCGAAGATAGCCAAACTTTTCTTTTATTTGTAAGATACGATAACTAAGTCTATCTTTGTCTGGAAGTTTATTCAATTCTCTTTGAATCTCTTCACATATCTGTTCTCCAAATGCTTTTCTCCATCCGTCTGGCATAGCATCAAGCTCAGTATAAGAGTAATCATAATCTTCTACTACTTCTCCAGAAAATCTATTTCTCGGAATCAAAAACGGATATTTCTTACATAACTCCTGATTCTTCTCTGTCTCACTCATTGAACTACCTCCTCTCCCACAAAACCATTAAAAGAAAACTTGAGGATTTACTGCGGCGGAAGCTCAGTATCTTCTATATCCTTCCACTCATATTCAAGTGGCGGCGGGCTAACTGAAGAAATCAATTTATCGAAAGTCTCTCCATCTCCTATCTTGCCACTTAAAGGAACTACAAAGAGTTGTAGCTCTTTTCTTCTTTGGGCACAAAAGCAAACAGCATACTTATCTTTTCTTATATAAGCTCCACAATCCTCAATTATAATAACATGATTGTCTGCGAATTGAAGAATCTTATGGATACTCGCATCAAGAAAAGATTTTATATCTGTTGGATTAAGGCCAGGTGCAATCCATAGTCTCAAATAATCACCTCAAAAGCATAACTTTTATCAAAGTAAATAAAGACATCACAAGAGAAAAGGAGCCAAAGATAATAGACAGATAAGACTGGAAGAAACCTTCTCTATCAAACCTATTCTGAGCTGCTTGTTCCATCTCTTCCCGTTTATGCTGTTCATATCCATGAACAATATACAAAATACCAATAATGCCAAGCAGCACAGCCACAACAGCATTGAAGATAAAGTTAAATGCCATATCACCACATCTCCTCGTATTTGTTTCTGCTCATACTCAACCGAATTCTTTCACAAGTCTTTTCGCTAATTTCTTCATCAGATTCTTCATATTCTGCTTTAGGCTGATTATCCCTATAATCGCCATACCCAAATTCTTTAGCACTTAGCTGTCCATCGGCAATAAGGTCTTTATAAGTTTGACGAAGCATATATTTTACTGTCCGTCCCCGAACAGTTCCCTTAACAACCATCCCATTATCAATCAACTTCTTTAGTTCAGCCGCCATTTTCTGAGTAGTAACTCCATTAAGAGCCAAACTATAAGGAGCAGTTTCTTTAATAGTATTGATATCTACTCCATTGAAAGTAGCCAACTCTTGAAGCGCAGCTAAGATATTATAACGAATCTCGCTTTCCTTTTGTTTAGAGTACTTTCCAGCAGTATACCTTGCTCCCATTTTTATTTCCCCTTTCCAAGACGATGAACGATAGATTTCTTCATCGTAGTCTTATAAGCAAGAACAGAGCCATATCCTCCGTCAGCAAAAACTCTCCCAATAATAAAAATTTTATTAGGAGTTTCGAGTATGAATTTTTTCTCTTTAAAGTTTAGGCACATATTTTTGTCCCCTTTCTTACTTTCTATAATAATTATACCATACTTTTTGAAATTTGTCAATAAGAAAAGAGAGGCTATTAAGCCTCTCTTGATTATTCAGCGGCCGGACCAGTATAAGTTCCTTCTATTCCGCAAATAATTTCTCCTGCTTTAATTTTATCAGGTGTTAACCCGATTACTTGAGCGAGTAACTCATTAGTAATATTCATTTCCACAATAGAACCAGCCTCATAGAATTTAGAACTAGCATTAGCAACTCCAAAAATTTTATATCCAATATCGTTATTTCCTTCTCCACTCTCTGCATTTTCAAGACCGTACTCGCCAGAAGAAATAGTTTCATCAGGAGTAATTCCGGCTTGCGCAGCATTAACAGTTACTTTTGATAAGAACTTACCAACAGAAGGAAAAACTTCTTGAATCTCAGAACTTGGAGTAACGGTTTTTTCTTCTGTTGGAACTGCTGCAATAGTTTGCGCCCCAGCTAGATATTGACCAGCAGCGATAGTCTGAGCAGAAGTTGCAGGAGTATAAGTTTGAGCAGCTTTAGAAGAAATAGTTCCTGTTATTTTTGCTCCATTTACATAAGCCGTCTTTCCATTAAGAATATCACTTGCAGCAGCGGTTCCGTCAGAAGTATCAAGCTCTTTAAGAGTTCCAATTACTTTTCCGCTAGCAATATAAGCAGTTTTACCTTCTTTAATATCAGCAGCAACAGCAGTAGCATCAGCAGTATCATCACTTGCATCTGCTTGAGCAAGAGAAACAGCGACATTGGGATTTATAGTTGATGTTTTTAATAGATAATTATATAAATCTTCCATTAGATAACCTCCTTTATTTATTGGTCTAAAAATATGTAAATTTTTAATTATATAACTCTAATAAAAGAAAAAGTCAAGAGAAATTGGCGAATTCCTCTTGACTGATGAATAGGGGAAGGAAAGAAATGAAATGAAACTCCACTCTGCGTTTATAGAGGCTTGTGACTCTCGCCTTACGACGGCCGCATTACTAACCCTTTATCTTTTATATACCGGTTAAAGGGTTTGCAACTCATAATACCGGTTTCTTTTGAGATAGAGCAGACCTACCCACCAGCCACCTGCTTCCTCTTATGGAAGCCTGCGAGGACTCGACCCTCTACTCTACCTTTCTGGTTTATAGGTCTATCAGACCAGTAACTTAGCTATTGCTATCGGGCAATAGCAGACGGGGCACTTCCAATCGTATGCTCAATCTACGGAGAGTTTTACCGCTCGACCACTCTCAAAAGAGGTTCTCTTTAAAAGAATAGGTTTCCGACGCCTACTCTGTTACGCCTCTGGCACGGCGCCACCAGTAGTGCCAGCTACTGGAATTAACTGCTGTCAACCTTCCCAACCCGCCCAACCGTTTATGGTGTCGGTTTGCACCTAATTTACGATACTTTCTATCCCGCCTCTATGGGCGGTTTGCTGGACGAGATTCTTTCACTCTCGCACATAGAGTTATGGGTTGCAAGAATCTAGACTTATTCTTGACTTATTTTCCCCTTACCTCTCGCTATTATCTTACTGCCTTTTATTTGGCTACCAGCGTAGGTTTTCGTTCCAACCATGACCAAGTTCACCGCCACTTGGAGGAGGGTCTAACGATGACTCACCCTCTAACTTGCACCGGTCTGGGAATTTTCCTGTTCAGGAGGGTTTTACCAGACTTTACTTACCCAAAATATTACGCATACCATTTTTCCTTTGAGAGAAAGATTTTTACTCCTTCCTCATACCCAAGAGAAGAAAGAACCTCTGCCATCAACTCGTCTGCTTCGACATGGGCCATTTCAGTGTCATAATTCTTAAAGATATTCTTCATCTTCTCTGCAAATACCTCTGGTGACATATCTTCTCCTCACTTTCTATATTTATTATATCACACTAAGAATAAAAAGTCAAGATTTTAATTAGTGAGCTTTTCGAGAGAAAAATATTAAGTTATTCTCCACAATATTCATCGCAATTGAAACAGTAGCCTTTTGATTCTTCCTCGCAAAGAGGTTCACCACAAGAGGGACAGCAAGGAGTATCTTCCGTTACTACTGCCACATAGTAGCTTACCCAGCTATCGATAGAATCCTCGTAGCTTTCTCTCGCAGCCTCTCGGTCTCCCTCATATTCTTCCAAGAAATCATCAAAGCTATAAATACCGCCTGAACCTTCATAATCAGAATAAACCTCATTAGCTAATTCCCAAGCCATATTGGCTGCTTCTTCTTCGGTCGCATTTTCAAGAATTTCTTTTTTCCTATCGAAACGGTCTCCCATATCTGCAATTATAATAAATTTAGGTATATTTCTTATCCCCTTTCTATAAATATTATATCATATTTTATGAACTTTGTCAACAAAACTAGAAAAGAATTCCCTCAAAGAAAGATAAAGTTTAACTATCTTAATCGCTTTTAATTCTGCCAAACTTTTTTTAAGAATTTTATTCTGTTGTTCCATTCTTGAAATCTGGTATCTTTGATTGGCAATCTTTTTCTTTAGCTCAATTACATATTTAGACAGTTCGTTGTCTTGAGAAATATTTCCCTTTAATCTATTGCACACTTCGCAACAAGTTTGATAATTATTAAACTTGTCGCGGCCGCCCTTAGATTTTGGCTTTTTATGGTCTTTTGTGAAAAGAATAAGCTCGCCATTCTTTTCTGTAAAAAATCTAATTCCGCAAGAGTTCTGCTGTTTAACTATAAAAGCCTTTGTTGCTTCCGCTCCACAGAAGCAACACTTTGGGTCTCTCGCAACAATCTTTGAAGTATCAGAAATAGAAATTTCATACATTATCCCACCGTGGAGATAAGAGAATTTTCTTGACTGCGAAAGATTTATTCTTTCTCTCGCAACTGATACAGGAATTTCAAAAAGAAGTTCGTCCAAAATTTTTACTCCTTTCTTTATTTTCTATAATTATTATATCACACTATTGTAAGTTTGTCAATAAAGGAAAAAGAGTAACATAGTTAAATGTTACTCCTTTCCTTTAATATATATTAAACAGATTCTTAATCGCCTGCTTAGCAGGAAGAATCTGATTTAAACAATAGGTGCTGGCTCTTGGCGTCCCTCACCAGTCGAACCCATTGGGGCCGGTACCAACCCTAGACATATCCACTTCGTAGTTGTCATAACTCCTCACGCCGGTTTCGCTACTTGACAGGTGTGCCCCGGAAATCAACCCGCGTCACCGCTATTTTTTATTAACTCAGACGAAGCTCCTCGTGCACAGGCTAACAACATCAACTTGAATAGAAAATAGCGTTTCTTCGCTATGGTAGGAGCTAGGAGAGTCGAACTCCTATCTGTGCCTTGAGAGGGCACTATCACTAGCCATTTAGACGAAGCTCCCATAAGTGTCCCGCCATTTAAAGACTAACGGGCTGTCTAATAGGAGAGAATTTAATAGTGGTCACCCCAACCGGATTTGAACCGATGTTCCGAGGATGAAAACCTCGTGTCCTAAGACCAGACTAGACGATGGGGCGATAAGGAGAGGCCGGATTACGGCTCCGGCCAGCCGTATGATAGTAACTATTTAACCACGGAGTGTGGCATGGCTCCAAGGGAGGTAGTCGAAACCCCGATATACGCATTAACAGACCAACGCATACTACCGACTGAGCTACTAGCCAATATATAAATGAGATTAAATTAAATCCCATTCATTATCTGAAATTGTTTTTATTAAAGATACCTTATCTGGTAAATTATAGCTCCTGCACCATTTTCTAATTGCATTATCAGAAACCTCAAACATATTTCCAATATGTGTAAATGGAGTTGTTCTAATTAAAGATTTTAAAGTATCTCTATCGGGTTTTCTCAAATGAGCTTGTTGTTTTTCTTCATAAGAAGAATTTTTCTTTTGTTTATTTGCTAATTCTTCAAGAGTTGCATAATAAATACTCTCATCAAAATTGCAATTTAAAACAGAACCATCAAATTCACCGTTTTCTACCAGTCGATGACAGTTAGCGCACAACATACAACATTTTTTAGCTTCTTGAGCATAAGCAGTTTTTGCTCTTGTTGTTGAACAATTACTTAGGCCAAAACTTTTTTCTTCAGGATTTAGATGATGGAAATCAAATACAACTACTGGAAACTCTTTTTCACAATGCTGGCATCTTCCACCAAATGCTTTTACTAAAGCAATCTTAATTCTTTTTCTAAAATTTATAACATCAATCGGTTTACTCATATTTATCACTCTCCTTACAATTATAAGTGAAAATCGAACCAATCGGTTATAAATTTTTGAAACCAAATTCTACACTACTGGAATTGAACCAGTATTAAAAGTCTTACCATTAAACGAAGTGTAGATATATGCGGGAGAATCGCTAGCTAAACGACCATTATTATCGCACCCGCATTGCGTCTCTCTAACCCCGAAGACAGGACTTACTACACGGCTTAGTAAGTAGCCAGATATTTTCTTTATACGACTTAATATTTTTAATTAACTTTTTAATATCTATATCTAATAAATATTAAGTCGCGGCCAGACAAGAAATATCCCAAGAACTGACACTTTATTTACTTTAAATTTGAGGTTAGTGGACTCGAACCACCGTTCTCTGCTTTATAAAGGCAGCCGTCCTTGCCCTTTAGACGAAACCCCTTATGGTACAAGATGTTGGACTCGAACCACTCCCCGACATCCCAAATGTCGGATGCTACCATTACACCACATCCTGTATAAGAGACCCCTTTCTTCCACCGGAGCGGAGTCAAACTCTCTGACCTTATTGTAGTTTTATGTCAACACTAAATAAGCGTGGGCGAATCTTTCTTGACAGTTCTAGTTAGGTGGATTATCCTCCGAACCATTGGAATACGATTTACAAAACATTTGAAATCTCCTCCATTAACTAGATTTTATAGCAAGCCCATAGGGCAACGCTAGCTTAGGAAAAGAGATACTCAGCGTATCCTACGCTACCCGAATCGAGCAATCGGACAAAACCGCACTCTTCTTTCTTAGCGTATTCTGCACCGTCCTCATTGAAGCCCTTAGTCTCAACCATATTATTACAGGTCAATACATTCGTTCCAGCATGGCGAATCATTTGGCCACCGCATTTCGGGCATTTGAGGAACTTCTCCTGCCGAGGAGCCGCCCACTCTTTCTGAGGAGTACGCTTCCGAATTTTCAGAGCTGCACCGAGAGCTTCAAAAGAATTTACAGTTGCCATAATTAGTACCTCTTTCTTTCTTTATTATAAAATAGCTTTAAGGTCAGCTAACCGCACATCTAAGTTATAGAGTTCATTTGCTTTCCTCTTGGTTGCGGTTATAGTTACTGCCACTATTGTTTTCCTCTTAATGAGAGAGGCGAGACACTTTTTCTCCATGACCGCAATATAAAGGAGTTATTCAAACTCCCAAAGAAACTTATATGCTGTTTTTCTTTTTCCATTACATACATCTAGAATGTGACTTCTTACTCCACCTGTATAATTTTTCGCGTATCCATTAGAAACCAACCATTTGCCTGCCTCCGCAGCAGAATTAAAACTTCTTAAATAATTACGACTTAAATCAAACTGTTTAATTTTTTTTGAACTATTCTTCATTTCTATCTGTAGCTTAGTTTCTGGAACGAATACTTCTAAGTCCAATTTCTTGGCTATGTCGCGAATTAAATCTCTACAACAGCCAATTTTTTCCATAATTTCTTTAGCCGATTGCTTCTCTTTAATCATATCGGCTATTAAATCATAGTCATAAAGAACTTTTCCATCTCCACCTAAAGTGGCATTATACCCATCTCCATAAGAGTGATAATATCCTATCCAGTAACACTCTTTTTCAGATAAAAAATCTAATGGGACAATCTCAATCATTTCGATAGAAAAATTTTCTTTTCCATACTTCTGAATTGCTCGATAAAGTGGCCTATCTTTTGCCCTTTCCAAAGAACTTTCTTTCAGATGTTCTTTAAATCTTTCTTCTATCGTTTTTGTCGTTTTGCCTATATAACACTTTCCATTGATGTTATTTGTAATCTTGTAAATAAATCCATTCATTCTACTCACCTCTAATTATAAGTAGAATTTTGGTTGCGAGAATACAAAATTTTGGGTGCGAATTTGTCAAAAGTCCAGAACTCGCCAACGTGGAGGCTTCGCACTTGAGTTCCTTGCGGGTGGTGGATTCGAACCACCGCGTTTCTTATGTGGGAGATAATGACTCTCCTGACCTCGACCTCTAGTCCAACCCGCGATATAGAAGTGAGTATAAAGCCCTCACTCACGGCTCCGATATACTTACTCAGATTCCTTTGCGGCCTTAGCAGCTTCCTTGGCCGCAGCTTTCTCAGCCTTGATAGCGGCAGCCTCCGCACGTTTTCTGGCCAGCTCAGCCTGCTTAGCGAGCTTCTCCCGATAATCAGCACGAGCGGCATCGAGACTGAACTTGGTTGCGTCACAAACAGAAATCTTCAGCTTCGCAAACTGACCATCACCAAGATGAATCAAAGCGCCGTCTGCAATAACCTCAGTCTCCTTGCCATCCTGAACAATAGCGTTCAGAGCAACCTCATACAAATGGGAACGAACGATAGCCTGGTCTTTCACGCTCATTTTCTCAGCCATAATTAACACCTAATCCTTTCACTCATAAAATGTTTTTTATTTTGAAAGAGGATTTTCCTCTCTTTCACTATATTTATTATACCACACTTTTTCTTGAAAGTCAATATTTTTAACTTCCAAACCTATTCGAGTTTTTCTAGCCCTTTCTTAACTTTCTATAATTATTATAGCACACTATTTTAAGAAAGTCAATACTTAAAGTTCGCCAGAAAATGCCTTGTTGCAACGATAATCTGCGTAATCAATGCGAGAGCCGATTTCCTCAAGAATATTCTGAATAATAGTCTCTGCTTTCATCAAAGCCATCGCGCGGCCACGGTAATAATTTTCCAGCATCCGATTACGAGCAAGTGCCATTCCATACTCTTCATCCCATTCATCATCAGGAGAACATTTGGCCTTTCCACGATAAATAGGATTCATCATGAACTTATCCATATTATATCCGTCGTGATTGATATTGCTAATACCCATCTTTTCCAAAACATCAATAGCATCATATTCGCAATCGTCCATGACAGCCACAACTGTCCGCTTCTCCTCGTCGATGTAGTAGCGGATTTTGCTCTTAGTCTGGACATCCTCAGAACGCCTATCCAGTTCTTTGCTCAGAAGCCTCATACAATATTCGCTGGAATTAAATTTCTTTGACATAAAAATCTCCTTTGTTTCTTTCTTTAATTATATTATACCATACTAAGAGAGAAAAGTCAAGTTATTTAAACCTGACTTTATTTCTCACATCCATTGTTTCCTCTTTTTAGTACAATCTTTCCATCCTTTATAATAGTTTCTCCAAACATCATCATAAAGATTGGGAAGATTGTTACTGCGGCGCGCTGGTCGTACATATTCATATACTTCGGGGTCAGAGTTCAGCTTTCTTTCTTGAGTAGTTCTCATAGCTCTAAGGCAATGATAACCTCGAAGTTTTCCAGTCCCTGGAACAGGCCCTTTTCTAAATTCGGGAAGATTACAAGGTTTTCTCCACCAACGCCAACCGTAAGTTCTTTTAGGATATTTAAAGTTCAAAATTTCATCTTTGAACTCTCGAATATCAATAATATGGAAAAGACCATCAAAGAACATATATTGACGAGTAAAATATTCAACAGATACAGAGTTGTTAGTGGAATCCCAAATCTCTGTTCTATACCTATCATTCTTATTCATACTAATTTGGTAAAATTTAGGATTGATACGAGTAGCACAATATTCGATAAGCTTGCTCCTATCTCCAATTTTCCAATATTTGTTAGTACAAATATCAAGACAAAAATATTCGGTTGACTTATCAAAAGTTTTATACATTACTAAATACCTCCTTTAAAGTATTTAGTAATCAGTCCACTTCCTCATTAGTTTCACCGCCTTATTCTTAATGGAGCGAATGACGAGAATCGAACTCGCACACGAAGTGTAACTTCTGCCTGATTGGAAGTCAGGTGGACTACCTTTATCCTACATTCGCATTTATATGAAGTAGGTATTACTAAATAGCCGATTATTACTAGTAACCTCGGACTTATCTGGGGTTTGCCTTGTTAGCAAGAAATAAAAAGACTATAAAAAAGTTGAATGTTTACCGCTATTTCAAAAAAAAATAGCAACTCTATGTTAAAGTAATACCTACTCATTCTTCAATCATTCTCTGCAACTATACCAGTTCTTCTTCTTATCATACGATTGAGAAGTTCAGTATGTTTCAGTTCTTCTGCAATAATCTCCTCAAATTCTTTCATTTCAGTTTTAGACAATAGATTAGCATAATGTTCTATTAGTTCATAATAGAACATTCTTGCCTTTGCCTCTTCCGAAATATTAAACTCAAGAAGTTTGCATAAACCAGTTTCATCTCTGGAAATTCTCATTATTCTCACCCTAAGTAAAGTGAGAATTGGAAAAAATTTATCTATCTTTTCCAGATTTCAAGGAGTTTTCATACAATTCAAAGTTATGAATTGCTTCCTCAACAGTAGCTCCAGCAGGAATTTTTATATTAGGAATACCACTAAGACAGCTATCACACCAAATTCCAACTTTTCCGTCTCCAAGAGGATGAACAACAAGATTTGCTTCACCGCATTTAGGGCATGGAGTAGGTTGAGGCTCAAAAGAAAACTTATTCATAGTAAACTCCTTTCAAAATATAACATAAAATATTGGCGGAATCCCCTTAACTACATTCGCTTTAATCTACGCCACAATCCCTATGGAGCTTAGCGGAACCAATATTTTATATCTATTAAAGATTGGCGACTCTAGCGAGGTTTGAACTCGCGACCTCTTGCGTGACAGGCAAGCGTTCTAGCCAACTGAACTATAGAGCCATGTGGCGGTTGGAGCTTATTTTAATTCGGCGTCCGCCAACCCGAATGAAGGTTGAGTTATTGTCATTATACCTACAATATGACTGGTGCGCCGTCTTGGAGTCGAACCAAGTGAGCCGTTAGGCACCTAATTTACAGTCAGGACCGCTTCCACATACGGTATATCGACGCATATTACTCGATAACTTCCCATTCAACATCGTTGACAATATTCCTATCGAGAGAAAGTTCGGCCATATCGTTATCGACAGCTTTTTCAATTTCTTCTACGGTAGAATTGTCAGGAACATAAATGGTTCTCAGAATTGTAAGACTGATTCCTATTTCCTTCATAGAAATTCTCCTCTCTTAACTTTCTATAAATATTATATCATACTTTCCATAGAAAGTCAAGATATTCAATGACTAATATTTTCCATTTTCTTCAAAGAGCATTCTCGACATCTCCACTGTGGTTCAGCATCACTTCTATCATACTTGCCCCATTCAACAATCCGATAAACCAAGTCCTTGCGGCCGCAGTCTATACAAATACCTTGTTGAATTTCCCACTTTGGGAGCTTAGACTTCTTTCTAAAGATAAGTTTATCAATCCAGAAGAAAATCAATCCACCTATTAAATTTGCAATAACAGTAGCCCAAAATTCTCCTAGAGAAGCTAGATAGACTAAAGCTACTGCTAAAATAGGCGTAGATAATTGCCATCTTATTAAATAAAGTCCATATCTTTTAAGAAAATTTTTCTTCATTAACTCACCCTTAGATAAAATGGGTTGAACGAAGGGAGTTGAACCCTTATTTCCAGAGCCACAATCTGGCGTCTTACCGTTAGACCACAGACAACAAATAGAATTCACCGTGTGCGTCCGGACGCTTTAGTTCTTATTGTACAGATAAGAACATAGGGGCACGGCTACTTTACTCCCTAAGATAGACTTTTCAATTTCGCCGTCTATCAGGGTGATGGCGGAGATGACTAGACTCGAACTAGCACGCCAATTTCTCGACTACTGGCGGTTTAGCAAACCGCTGCCTTACCAATTAGGCTTACATCTCCTTATTCCCAACCTCCATAATCAATCCAAGTTACGCCATTAGATTCACAAAACTTTAAAGCCTCTTCTTGATTATGAAAAACAAACGCCCCAAAAAGAGTAAAAACTATGCTCATAAAATACCTTCTTAAAAAGAAATAAGTGAGTATTGCGAATGTGCCCTCACTTACGGCGTCCCTCGATTTTGTATTTTGCTATGCACCCTACGGCGGCCACCCGGTGCAGAGGTCAGTTTAGGGTTAAAGTCGCGGATAACTAACAAATTCGACTCTGGCGGAGAGCGGAGAACTTGCATCCCATGCCTTTCGGCACAATCGGTTTTCAAGACCGTTCCGGCGCGCTTGTCCGGTTCACTCTCCACATATAAACTAGGCCGTCATACCCAGTATATGCCTTATGACTTAGTATTACCCGATGACGCAGGTGCATAAGTACCTCAGCTTTCAAGACCAAGGGTTGGTCGCAGAAGTAGGTTCCGACCCTACCAAATTACCCTTATGAGGGGTAACTGCACGCCAGTGCTTCCTGCGAAATATCCCGCTATTTAAAGTCTAACGGGATGACTTTGGTGGGCCTTGTAAGACTTAAACTTACGACCAACCGGTTATGAGCCGGTGGCTCTAATCAACTGAGCTAAAGGCCCAATTATAAAGATAACCATTTTTCATCAGAATAACTTTTTATCTCTTTCTTTAATCTAGGTAAATTATATTTATCACACCACTTTTTAACAGAATTATCAGAAACATTATACATTTTACCAATTTCAACAAATGTTTTATTTCTTATTAAAAACTTAAGTTCCTCTCTCGAAGGATGAGTCTTTTCAAACTCCTCTTGTTTACAAGACATACAATATTTTGCTATTGATTTTGAATCCATTTCTTTTCCACAATTTAAACAATATTTTTTTACAATATTGCCCCTTTGAGAACTTTTTTCTCTAATTGGATATTTAATTCCTTCTTTTCTCCAAGAAATTCCGCTACAAATATAGCTAACCATACTTTGACTTACATTAAATTTCTCTGCAATTTCTTCTTGCGAAAGTTCTGTATCTCTTAATAGATAAACTATTTTATCAGCAATATCCCAAGTTATTTTCAAATTTTTAAAAGATGAATCTCCACCAGGAGTTTGATTGTATCCAAAATTTCGATTATCTGATTTGAAAAACTGAATCCAATATTTCTCTCTACTATCTAATAAATCTAAATCACATTCTTCAATAACTTCAAAAGAAAAATTGTTTTCTCCATATTTTCTTATTGCTTGATATAAAGGATAATTATATGCTTCATCATTTATATTGTATGCAGTAGTTTTATGCCGATTAAATCTTTTTTGAATTGCTATTGATTGTCCAATATATACTTTTCCATTTATATTATTAGTGATTTTATAAATTCCACACATTATTCTCACCTCTAATTATATGTGAAATTTACTCGTTCAGGTTCTAAAATTTTGAACCATTGAGCTAATGCCCAGTATTTGCCACCAACCGAAGAAGATACCTATTGCTTGAGGCGACCGTCCGTTGCTCAACAATATCCACACCTTCAGTCCTCACCTTTCTTATCCGACGGTGGCGTCTACTGAATAGTCTAGTCAATACAGATTTCTCTGCCGCCATAGGCTCCGTCTCCTCAGTAAGAAGGATTATCAACCAAACTATCGTATCTCTAATTTGCCTATGTCTATATAATAATATCCGCTTACTCGGATGGAGCACGATACTAGATTCGAACTAGTGAATAGACGGGTTGCGGCCGCCCGCCAATCGTGCATAGTGGTGAGCGTGGAGAGGCTCGAACTCTCGACCACTTGATTACTTTACTACATTGCTTTCGCATCGTAGTCTGGACTTTCTCTTAACCATATCAATCATTTGATTTAGGTTCATCGTGTAAAGTCTCTACACATAGAGTTTTATCAAATGAATAGTCCTCAATTAAATTAACATTGGATTGGTTATTTAACGGTTTTGTTTTTCTAAATACCATTGTTTTTCTAGTCCCTATTACAGAAATTGGAACTAAAAGAGGATAATTCCATTCTACTAAATAAAATGCAATATAATCAACATCATTTTCATAAGAAGATAAGCACTTATTAGTGGTATGATTTTTACTGCTTGAGCATGGACAAGAAATAGAGTTATTTTCTGTAATTTTTTGATTACAGTATTTTACCTGAATCTTGTTTAACTTTCCATTAAAATCAGCAACCAAATCATATCTAGCATTATCTCCAAACGGAATTGACACTTGAATATTACGTTTTACAAACTCACCTAAAACAATAGCTTCTCCAATGTTACCTTTATCTTTACTATTCATTAAACTCCTTGCTCGGGATTGGCATATCAAAGACTTAGCTTTCCCCGAATTAGCGACGTTTTCACTTATAAATTTCTCTATAAGGCTTCTAATTTTAAAAGTCAAGTGCTCTACCAACTGAGCTACACGCTCATATAGAAAACTATTTAGAATAGCTTTCTCTTTCATACTGCTCATTCATAAGAATCCTATATTTTGTTTCTGAAAGTCGCTTTTTTCTTCGTCCGCATTTAGGACAATAAATATAATATTCGCTCTGTCCTCCTATATCATGGACTAATTCATCAAAAGAAGGATATAGCTTTTTCTCCAATGTTAGAACCCAATGATGATTACACTTCTTAAATAACAAACTCATCACCATTCCATTGCTGGCTGAACAGAAAACCACTCAAGAACATTTCGTATGCGATTTTCCTTTCTTTTGGAGTAAAAAGACGACGATGTCTCTGCTCAACTTGAGCAATTTTATCATCAATTTTCGCACTCAAATCTACAAATTCATTGATTTGATACATCTTCTATCATCCTTTCTATCTGTTCATCAGCTTTCTTACTGGATGTTAATAACGCAAGTACAAATGTTAATACTGGAGCACCCATTAAAATTCCTACTAAAAATCCAAACCAAAACATTCTCCTTTCCTCCTTAACTTTCTATATTTATTATAGAATACTAAGAAAGAAAAGTCAAGATAAGCAAATGGTGGGTCGGACAAGGTAACGCACCTGTCTCTGCGGCTCTTCAGACCGCCGCTAATCTATCTCAGCTACCGACCCATAATATGCCATATGAAACTCCTACCACTGGCATGAGGCCCATATTCATTTATATACCGCACCTCGTCGTTTCTATCAGAGATAGACGGAACCGTCGTTCTGGGAGTATGGCCATCCGTGCGGTTACTGGCACCCTCGCGTGGAATCGAACCACGAATAGAACTTTAGAAGAGTCCTGTTATCTCCATTTAACTACGAGGGCATATAATAAAAGACAGACCTATTTGCCTGCCCTTTTCTTAGCTTTTCTCGCTTCCTCAAGTGCAATGGCTTGAGCCTGTTTCGGAGGATAACCTGCCGCAATAAGCTCTTTAATATTTTCTTCGATTGTTTTTGGACTATATCCTTTCTTTAACGGCATTTTCTCAACTCCATAATTTATTAAACTGTGCTCGGTGCAAGGCTTTCCACCCTGCTTGCTGGTTTGGTAGCGGTACTTCACACTCACGAGAAATTTTACAGGCATCCATCAAGTAAGCTCAAATCTCTTACTCCGTGCCTAACCTTACGGAATTTGTTTCCACAGACGATAGAATATATGTCTTAACCATATAGGGATTCGGGCATATATTCCCTTTTCCGAGCTAATGGTTGGGATAAACAGAATCGAACTGTTGACGCCGGCGTTATCAGCACCGTGCTCTACCTACTGAGCTATATCCCAATATCTACGAGGGTGGTCAATCCTCGAAAATACCCGCATAGACCTCTCGATAGTTTTCTTTCATGCGGAACTATCACAGCTTTTTTCCTACCTCGGTCTCGAAAAAAGCAAAGAGCCTGGCTGGGGTAGATGGATTCGAACCATCGGAATGCAGGAGTCAAAGTCCTGTGCCTTACCACTTGGCGATACCCCAATATCTAAGCAGGTTTTAACCGTGGCTCAAAGAGTCGAACTTCTCGTCGCCAGAGTCGAACTGGGCTTACCTGCGGGATAACCGTTATCCTCTAATGGAGCACTCGACAGAAGTTGAATCTGCAACCTACGCATTACTAGTGCGTTGCTCTGCCTGTTGAGCTACGAGTGCAAATGGAGGTCAAGGTGAGGTTCCAACTCACGACCTATCGCTTACAAGGCGATTGCTCTAGGCAACTGAGCTACTTGACCATTTAGATACAGATAAGTATTATTTATACTTATCTCTCTAAAAATTTGGCACCCCGACTTCGACTTAAACGAAGAACCTCGGTTTTGGAGACCGATATTTTTATCAATTAAACTATCGGGATTGGTACCGCGAGTGGGATTCGAACCCACACTAACTAGTTCCTAAGACTAGCGCCTACTGCCATTGGGCTACCGCGGCATAGATATGAGCAGGCAACAAGCGAATCCTGCTCCCCTACTTTGGCAAGGGTTTAGCTTATCGCGCGATAAGCCATGCGAGAGCCGAAAGTTTCCATTTTAACGAGAAAGGGAACTTCCAATGAAACGCCGGAGTGACTAGTATCCGGTAGTTGTTTTTATCCGAGAACAACTATCTAAAAACTCTCTGGTGGAGAATAGCGGCTATGCTCCGCTCACCTTCCGCGTGCAAGGCGGATGCTCTTCTAAATGAGCTAATTCCCCACGTCTGGCGGCCGTCGCAATCCGCCATTCATACCTTCTCATACGGCGACGAAGCGAAGGATTATAGGCTTTTTTTTGAGATGCCTACGAACTCTCTGGTAGGGCGCGTGGGATTCGAACCCACCCTGTACGGATTTTCTTACTACTCCATATTACTATGGCCACACAAAGTGTTGTAGTCTGGACTATACCTTCACCTTATTTTTCAACTTAGGTGCTCGCCGTCTAGTCTCTACACATTCCCGATTTCTCGGTTAGCTCGGTGATTGTCCTATAAATAGGAGTTCCCCCGAATTTGACGAGATTCACATAGGAAGTTTCCTATCCTAGTGCTCAATTTTTCTGTTCTTTGATTTGTAAGTATCAGTGAAATAGTGACAATTTGGGCATCTTAACTCAAGATTATCAATAGAATTATTTTCTTTATCTCCATCTTTATGATGTAGCTCAAGTGGAATTGGCCGGCCTAACCATTCAGTTAGGCCGCAACAGCAACATTTAGCTTCAAAAATGCCTTCCTCAATAAGTCTTATCCTTAGCTTGTGTGCTGTTATTTTTACCTTACCACTTAAATAATCTTCAGTTGGAGTTTTGTATCTACCAATATTCTTTTGATGACCTTGACCTAGGAAATGAGAACAGTTAAATTGATAAAGATTTATCATTTCTTTAACTGCTTTAATCCCACTTCCTCCATCGGGATTATACCCAATCTTTTGAGCTAACTCACGATATGACTCACTTTCAGCACAAAACTTTGAAAGCTCTTCTTTACTAAAATTTTCATACTTCTTCATTTTATCACCCATATAGAAGTGAAAATTTTAGGCAGACGCTACAAAATTTTGGAACAGAAATCTGCCTAAGTCCGCTATCTCTGCCTCTGGATTACCGCCCCATAGAGAGTGGTTAAAAGATTTATCTCTTAACCACTATAATTATTATATCATACTAAGCCTGAAAAGTTAATATTTTATTTAAAGTAAATAACTGAAACTTCACCAGTTTCTTTATTTTTAAGCATAATCCGAAAAGTGCAGTACTCCCTATTTGTAGGAAGAGAAATCTTTATTTCATGGTTAATTGCTCTTGCTGCACTTGAAAAGATTCCAGTATCTTCCATTTCCTCAAACATACTACGATAGATAACACAGTAAGCCATAAACTGGTCTTTTACACTAAGCTCTTCAAGAGAATTTCCCTTAGATAAAAACAGATTAAGGACTTTCTCCTTATCATAAGTGTCGTAATCTACAAAGTCAGCAAAAACATGGACTTTCTGATGATTCTTTTTAGACTCAACTACCCAAGGATGGTCATCAATTTCTTTAGTGTCTTCTGTAAAGAAAGCCTCTTCGCCGCTAACATACGCAGGAGGGAAAAGAGATTCAATATCGTGAAGAGAGTTCTTTACCGCAGGAATATCGTTGTTGAGAATCTTCTCCAAAAGTCCCAAAACTTCCTGGATGTCTTCTTTTCCAACCTCGCCTTTATCGAACTGTTCTTCAAGAGTTTGCATACTATATACTTCTTCAAGCATTCGATATGCCTGACTGCCTATTTCAGCTTTTCCATAAAGTTTGAATTCACCAGTCTCTCTATTGAAATCAATTCTGTCCTCTTCTGCACTTATCCCAAAACTAGATAAAAAATTCTCGTTCATAAAATATCTCCTTTTCTCATTTTCTATAATTATATTATATCATACAATTATAAAAAAGTCAATCATTTTTATCTCTGGTTAAATAACCAAAATAAGTACCATCTAATGAAGTGTAACCCACATAACCACTCCAATTAAAATGATAATCGGCTCTAAAAAACCGAACATATGGCGGCAAAACGCTTCCGTTTTTTACCACATAATCCACCGCTTCGTAGTTTTGTTCTGTCGGTGTAGTTCTATACAAAAGGGATGCTGGAGTAAATTGTCCTTTTGCATAAACAATATCGGACAAGGAAGTTCCTTCTCCTGCGGCATCGTATCTATTAAATATAACAGATACTACCATTTTCTGACACTCTAAACTCGCCGCTCCGGCTTCTCGGTATAATAGTCGTGCTATCATTTCTCTCTCAACGCTTGTGATATTGTAGTGGTTTTTTGGCTCCACTTCAATATAGACTTCTGATACGACTTCTTTCTCAACTTCTACTATAACTTCTTTTTCCGTAGTAATTTCCTTTATCTGCGGATATCGCTCTAATCTATCTACATAAATAAGAGCAATTAGGGTAATTCCAATACAAAGAAATGCAATTATTTTTTTTAACTTCTTAACTTTCATTAACTTCCATTAGAGAAGTTTTGAGAAAGTTAAGAGTAAAAATTTGTGGTTCGTCCATCATAAAAATACCTCCATTTTTCGCACGAGTTATCAGACCCTTTTCTTTCACATCCATAAAAATATGAATTTTTATTAGTGCATTTTTGAGTCTTAACATCGAAATACTTACAGTATGTGCAATTTGTGGATTGCTGCGGCGACCGAGAGGTTCCAAAAAATAGTAGTGCTGCTATACAAGTAAGAAGAATTGCTGCAATTATTTGTATTAGCATTACTAAAACCTCCAAAATAACAAAAGGGATAATAATATCCCTTTTAAAAAAATTATATCAAAATTTTCAAGAAAAGTCAAGATTTTAATTATTCGTCTTTTACCCACTTTCTTATTGCCGTATAAATATCAGCGTCAGAAACACAATACAGAGTATCCCATTCTGTCGCGGCCATAGCACCAAGAAAGCTTTTTGCGCTTACTCTAAACCCATTATCATCTTCAAGAGTAATTTTCCCTTGATACGATGAAACCGCTTTTACAAAATCATTACAATCACCCATAGTTACGAGTTCAATTCTATATCTTCCCATTAGTTTTCCTCCATAATTAAACTATTTAGAACATTGTCAATAGGGCCTTTAACAAAGAAAAATTCGCTATGACTTCCAACATCAATCTTTAAGACACCTGGAGCAGATTTCCACATACGAGAATAACCAGATTTATAATTATGCTCTTCAAGAAAATGCTTGATAACCTCATTTACAGTATAAAAATCAGAACAGTTAGCTAAGAATTTATCTTCCCCATTTGAGCGACGAAAATATATCTCATACATAAATAATCCTCCTTAATTGGCTTTAAAGTTATATATAGGAATTAAATGGTCTTCAACTATTACGGTCGGTTGAATTGCTTCTTCAATTTCTTTTTGGTCTTTATATACAAAAGGAGCTTCATCAAGAGTAGATTCATTTACACAAGTAGTATAAATTCCCTCCATAGACATTCTATAATCATCGACAGAAAAGAGTTCTTTTGCTTTAGAACGGGAGTAAAGACGGCCGGCGCCATGAGGAGCAGAATTATTCCAATCCTCATTCCCTAAACCACGACAAACAAGAAGTCCGTCTCTCATGTTCATAGGAATAACAAGAAGCTCCCTCGTCTTGCTGAAATAGCTCCCTTTCTTAAGATATTATCCTCAGAAATATAGTTATGAGTAGAGGTGATTACTTGTGAAATAGATAAACCCATCCAGCTTTGAATTACTTGAAGCATAGTGCCTCTATTCAACTCAGCAAAACGCTGCATAAATCTCATATGGAAGGTAAACAAAACTTCCATCTGTTTCAACTGCTACATCGAAAACATAAGGTTTTCTCCAAGCATCTACTTCATAATTCTTAATGGTATGTGGAACGAGCCACTCAAAGAAAAGATGATGACCTACATGGTCTTTTAAATAGTTGCAAATATTTTCGTTTGCAAGAATCGCTTTCGCGCATCCAGCATTATCGTCTTCTGGAGTAATAAACCTCTTGCGGCTCCCTACATAAATTTTACCGTCTAAGCAATAAGCTTGACCATTAGTTCCGTCAATTTTAGGATAAACAAAGCACTCTCCGTCGAGAATACCCCCTACCTCAGGAGTGCCAAGTCTTTCGATATGCTGATATCCTTTATACTCCACTTTATTTTCTCCTTTCAAACAAAATAAGAACAGTTGTTAGAGAACGAGAAACCGCCTGTCCGATAGAACAGGTAGACATTTGAACATCAATAAGATTTATTCCGCCCTGTTTAAGAAAATCATTCATTTCTGTCTGAACCATTTTTGGGTCGCCATGAAAAATCTTCGTCTCCATACTCATTCTCCTTTCCGAACTCTATAATAATTATATCACTATATTTGAAAAAAGTCAATAAAAAAAGAGCTGGTTAAGCCAGCTCTTCTTTATTAGCATCTTTCTTTTCAATCTTATGAATTACGTCATAGATATAACCTGCTCCACCGCTTACCAAGATACCATTAACAATATGATTTACTGCTGTTGGAACTTCATAACCAAGGGCACCAAATAAAGAAATAGGTTGTGCAATAGCAAACATAAGACCAATTCCGCAGGCTAGGGAAATAAACTGCATTGGCGAAATATCAAATTTTACACCTTTTACTGAGAAAGAATATGTACCACCAAGAACAGGAATAATAGTCTTTACTCTTTCAAGAACTACTTGAAGAAGGAAAGCTAATCCAGCCAACACCATAAGTACGCTAATAACTTCTGTCATTCAAAAACCTCCTTTAATCACTAATTTTTCCATGATGAATTATAATAGCTTCATTAACTTTATTGACTAATCTTTGTTGAGATTCGTCAATTTTTTCTAGCTTATCTTCTGCTCTTAAAACAGAATCATTTAAAGTTTCTAATGCGTGATTTGTTAATTGCGCGTGAGTATTTTGATTTTTTATTACTTCGGTATTATTTTCTATTGCTCTTGTACTATTCTCTAATGCTTTATCATATAAAGCTGACACTCTTTCATTCTGTGCCCGATAGTCATCCATAATTTTAAAGAAGCTCTCCTTCTCAGCAGCACTATCTTTTTTAGCTTGACGACTTTCCTCTAGGATAGTGTTAATTAAATTACTCTGACTTTGCACTGACTTAGGTCTTTCTTTAATAAACCAGTACAAAAACACTCCAAAGAATAATAAAATTATAACAAGCTGTAATGGTGCCCCAAGGAAGGTTTCTATAAATTTTGGTATCTCGGTCATTTATATCCCCTCCATCAATTCAAAGTGGAAAATCGTATCTAAGAATACAAAAAAATAAGAGGGATAACTCCCTCTTATTTGCTATTCCGTATTAAATAAGAAAGTCTTTCATCAAGAACTCTGGCTAATTTTTCTGCGTCTTTCTTATTATTAAAATAAGCAGTTGGATATTTATGACCTTTTCCTCTTAATTCTGCATTGAAATTATCTCTTGCCATTCTAAGATAAGAAGCGTAAGTAAGACCCATAATTCTTGCATGATACACATTATAAGAACCATCTGTCCACTTGAAATATGAATAATAAGAGTCAGTTCCAGAAATGATATAGTGTCCGTTATCGTATGGAGCATCAATGACTTTAAAATATTTCATATTAAAGCTCCTTCCAAAGTTCGTGAATTTCTTCAATTTCAGCTTCTGTTAATCTGGCCATTTTACTGATTTCTTCTTCCGACGGCCAGCGCAATTCCTCAACCGGAGGAAGAACTCCATTAAAAGTTACTCTCATAGTTGGGTCTGGCACATATTCTTCTTGTGTATATTTCTTTACAGTAGCAGGAGAGCAACCGACAGCTTTTGCAGTTCCAGAATAAGTCCCAAGCTCACTATATACTCGCCTAATTTCAGCGATTTTTTCCTCACTTAATTTAGCCATTTCTTTCCCTCACTTTCTATAATAATTATATCATACAATAGCGATTTTGTCAAGATAATTACCAGTTAATAGGTTCAATGTTATTATCTTTTAAAAACTGATTAGTTTGAGAGAAATGTTTGCAACCAAAGAATCCTCTATTAGCAGAAAGAGGACTTGGATGCGCGGCGGTTAAGATAAGACTTTTTGGATTATGAATACCAGAAGCAGCTTTCTTAGCATAATTGCCCCATAATAGATAACACACTGGCATATCTTGCTTATCAATCTCTTGAATTGCGGCATCAGTAAACTTACTCCATCCCTTACCCTGATGAGAATTCGACTCACCGGCACGAACAGTAAGAGTAGTATTTAATAGAAAAACTCCCTGCTTCGCCCATTCTATTGGATGGTTGCAAGTATATTTAGAGGTATCAATACCAGTATCTTCACCTATTTCTTTATAAATATTTCTCAGAGATGGAGCAACTTTATTATCTCCTGTGGCAAAAGCAATTCCTATTGCTTGATTTTCGTTAATATATGGGTCTTGCCCCAAGATTACTACTTTTACTTTATCTAATGGAGTATATTTAAACGCATTAAAGATATTTTTCTTTTGCGGGATAGACAATTTGATTATCATATTCCTTATTCACAAATTCCTCTAATTTAGAGAAATATGCTTTATTTCTTTGTTCTTCAAGGAACTCTTTCCAGCTATTATCAATTATTTCCATATTTACTCTCCTTTAAAAATAACGAAAGGAGGACTTCCGAAGAAGCCCTCCCCTATAGGAATGGTATCCAGTCAGCCTTGAGGACAACCTATCGGCCACTAATTCAATCCGAAAAACCTTAAATCAAGGATTTCATTGTCTTTGCTCTTTAGGCGTAATTTTATAGAATTATACAATAAAATAATTTGAATATAAAATTCGCCCTTCTCTTTATATCTTTACGCTTTATACACTTTAATAAACTTTAAAGTTTAACCTTTGAGCTTTAACCTTTAATCTTTAAGACAATTTAAAATACTTATCTATTAAGTATTATTGGGAATTACCCCAATATCATCTTTTAACCAGATTAGCGGTCTGGAGCTACCAAAGTAGCGTAATTTCATTATTATCGTATAATGAGGACGGAACTAGGTTCTAGGTTTTCGACTGAATACCATTGCGGTCAAATTAGCCTACGAGGTCAACCTCGATAGTGGTGTTTGAGTTAGACTCAGAAAGAACATAGTCAACTTCTGTATTGAACTGGTCATTCTCCTTTGTCATTTCCTCAATAACAAGGCGCAAGTTGCTAGGGTCAATCATAACAACTTCATTCAGATTCTTATAAGACTCAGTGAGAGAGTCAATAAGGTCTTTGTTATTAAGCTCTTTTGTGGTATTCTTGATATAGTTCTCAAGATTAGCCTGAAGATTATCCTCGTACATACGAACCTCACGGTCAGCACGATTAAACTGAGACTTCAGTGTATTTACAACAGACATACGCATATTCATAAAGTTCTTACGCTCAATAGCGTCAAGGACAGTCATAGTTTCGCCGCCGATAGTTACTTCAGTAGTTTCGTTAGACTTAGCAATAGCAGACTTCAAAGTCTGACGATTACGCATAAGAGCGCGCAGAGATTGGAGATTAGCTTTCATCTCCTCTTTATACTTCTCAACATCAACGCCATGAATCTTAGCCAGTCTCTTTTTACTGGCAAGAACAAAATCCTTGTCAAGCAGGTCAACAATTTTCTTGTCGTACAGCTTAATCTCTCCGAGGGCGCGGTGGATAGTCATAGTAGCCATTTCACATTTCTCCTTTAATCGTTTTTCTTTAACATATTTATTATACCATTTTATTCAGCTTTTGTCAAAATTTTAAGAAATCGCTTATTCAAATTCGAGAGATGTTCATCAAGGAGCTTTGAGTCTTCAAAATAGTAAGTAATATATGAATTAACTACTATTGCCAACTTTGCTCCTTTGTCTTTTAAATAGCGAAGATATTGTGCTGGAGACATTTCCATTATTCGACTTTCAAAAATTATTTGTTCTTTATGACTAAGATTCACATATTTTCTATAATCAATAGAAATACCACTCAACCGATATTTATGAGAAATTACCGATTCTCGATTTATAAAAAATTTTATCATAGAAACTCCTTTGGTACTCGCGGACGGACTCGAACCGCCAACCTCTTCCTTGTAAGGGAAGCCATCTAACCAGTTGATATACGCGAGCATTTATCGTATAAATCTATTATACTACGCACAAGCAGGAAAGTCAAATTTTTCACGATGCTTTTGCTTTCGCTTATAAGAACCTTTTCCTTTCTTAATTTTACTAACTCCATGCCTTTTCTTGAAGTGCATATACATCTGCAATTCTTCGGGAGTTTTCTTAAACATTCTTTTATCCATTTCTATCACCCTTTCTTATTATATTATATCACTCTATTTGAGAAAAGTCAAGGGAGCCTTAGCTCCCTTTATTTTTCTACTTTAATGTAGAGTCCGCAATGGCATTCTCCAAGTTCTTGACTATTTAAAAATTCTTTACATGGACATTTTGTATCTTCATTCTTAAATAAAGAACAAGGACAATATCCATCATTTTCCTTTACTTTCTGTCTAATCTCTCTTGCTTTTATCGCGTCTGGATTTACTTTAATTTGCATTTCCATCAAAGAACCTCCCATAATGGCACGCATACTGATTATCAGAAGCTAGTTTTACTCCTAGAACTTCATCATACCGACCCGGATTGTTACATTTGTATCTTCCGTACTTTATAATTATATTTCCGAAAGGAATAAGGCTCTCAACTTGTTCAGATATTTCATTACTATCATATCCAGTATAAATAACGAAGGGGTCTTTAGTGTATATTCTAAACTCTTTTATTAAATTTGTCAATTCTTCAAGCTGAGCAAAAGGTTCCATTCCACCAACAACAATAGCTTCAGAAATAGGATTACTAAAATATTTCTTAATTAAGGTGCTTATCTCCACTTCTATAATACGAGATTGTGCTAGAGGAGAATTCTGACAGAAAGTAGCTCCTGTAGAATCCTCTTTTTCGCACTTAAAATCACAAAAGCAAGTAGCTAAAAACATAGAAGGAAGTCGATAATTGAGGAAATCTTCTTCTATTAAACCTTTTAGTCTAATTTTACTCATTTACTTTCTCCTCCTTTAAAAATAAAATTTTTATAATATCTTCTACAGATATTTTTATTCCATTCTTATTTTCTCGAAGAGGATATTTTTCACTACTATCACAGTGAATTTTTCCATTATTTATTTGAGCAATAGTTCCTTTTGTTAGACCATAATAATCAGCAATAGATTGAAATGAACAATCAGTATTTATTAACAACCATTTTACTTCTTCTAAAGTAATATTAGAAAAGTGACAAAATTTATTTCTTATTGGATATTCTAACTCGCTTCTATTTCTCGTTTCTCCACTGTTTATTGAATTAACGATTCTTTCTGAGCAAGAATTTTCTTTTGCAATTTCTCTTTGTGTTTTATTGGTGTAAATTAAATCGTTTATAATTTTATCAACCATTTCATCAGAGATTTTACTTCTAGGATGTTTTTCTCCTTTTAAGAAGTTATTTGTTTGTCCTCCTTCAGAGATATTATATCCATTCGGACTTTGAGAGTTATAAAAAGAAATCCAATATTGCTCTCTTTCGTTGTAATTTTCAATATCTTTTTCTAATATTTCATAATAAAAATTTTCTTTTCCATATTTATTTATGGCAAGATGAATTGGAAGAGAATCTAATAGACGATTCCCATTGCAGAGATGTTGAATAAATCTCCTGTGAGGATTTTTAGATTGCCCAATATAGACCTTATCATTTATATTATTTTTAATTATATATATGCTCTTAATCATTTACTCTTTCCCATTGTCTCATTTTAAATTCATCTTTTCTTTGCTTTGACCATGTGCTAATTGGAACATAGAAACCAACCACTCTAGTATATTCTGTTTCTACCGGACCACCACACTCTGGACAAATATCTCCGAAGAAAGCATGATTATACTTACAGGCTTGAATTTTAATATTAAATGCAAAATAAGTAAGTCCTTGGTCTGCAATCCACTCCGTTAATTTCCAAGCCTTTTCAAAAGTATCGAATGGAGATTCAATATTGATATGGGCGATTGAGCCGCCGTTGCAGTAAGAATCAAAGGTGGATGCAATTCTTACTCTTTCTTGAATGGTTGTTTTAATGCCAAGAGGAATAAATTGATTTCCGTAAAGAGGTAAATCATCTATTACTGTTTCTGGATAAAGAAGAACATCTGCTTGCAACATTTTATTTGCTGCTGTTTCCCCAGGCACTTGCTCAAGGTTAATTTTATAATTTTTGTCAAGAGCAAACTGGTCTTTGGTTTGATGAATAACTTTAAAGATTTTTTCTCCAAACTTCATAGCATCATCTGTATAGTAAGTATTGCCAAATTCATCTTCTGTAACATAACCAAAACTTTTCATTGTTTCATAAACACCAATTACTCCAACAGTAGAATAAAGATGTTCAAAATCAATCAAGCCTTTTGAGAAATTAGGTAGTAATCCTTTCTCTACATTTCTTTCAATAATATAACGGACAACATCAAGAACTTTACAATCAAGTTCAACAAGCTCTTTTAAAGCAATTAAGTAATCTTGTTCTGTATTATTTTCAAGAGCCAATCTTGCAAGATTAACAGTAGAAACTTTTACTGAACCTACTTTAAGAGCTGTTCCACCAATACTATTAAAGTATCCTAAATCATCAATATTTGACTTGAGGCGGCAACAGTTAGAAAGAGAAGTAACACTCTTATCAATAAATAGATTTGAGTCTGCCCATTTCATATTATGTTTAATTCCCCATTGCGCAAACTCTTCATCTGCAAATTTACCATTCTCTCTTAAAAGAGAAATAGTTAAAACTGGGAAAGTCATCATATTATGAGAGCGAATTTCTGATGTCTCTTCCATAAAGAGTTTCTGGAACTCTTTAATTTCATCAAGCTCATCAATCATATAACTTCCATCTGGGAACTTTGCGCCGCCAAAAAGAGCTTCAAGATAAGGGCCATCAAAGACAGAAACATTAGTGAAAGCACTTTGCATACCATCTCTTACATATGGCTGGTTTATAGCATAAACAAAACGCTGAATCTGCTGTCGGGCATAGTAATCTGGGCTTTTTGTAGCATATCCCTCTTCACAATCTTTCTTCCAAAAATAATAGATATAAGGAATAAGATTAGGTAATCCGCAAGCACCAGAAGTTCTATTAGAGTTAAAACTAATAAACTCTTTAACAAAATCAATAAAAGTAGATAAGTGTTTCGGCGGCTCCGCATTAAAATTATTAAGGAAGAAAAGTCCCTTTTCTGCTAAATCTTTTAAATCATATGCAAAACAATAAGGGATAAAAGTAGAAGTGTCTGCATCGTGCATATATAATGCCTTTGTCCATTCTTTTTCGAGCCACTCATTTGCTGTCTTAAAACCATATTTTTTATTTAATTCATAATATATTTTATTATACGCGAGAAGTTTTCTATGTGGTTTTGGCATTTCATTCATAAGAGTTCTCATGTCCTTATTGCCAACATTAGCATTTCCATCTACACTTGCGTCAGCAACAGTTTCAGAGTCAATAAAATTATCAATAAAATCAGTATAACTTAATTGCTCATCTGCAAAACCATTTAATTCAGAAAACTCTTCTCCATATTTCTCCTGCATCCGATTAAAGGCGGTCGTAAAATTTTTATTTAATCTGATATTTACTTGCATTAAATCGCTCCTATTATTGTTGGTTAATATAAGTATTTGCGGCTTTAAAATCAAGGTATTCATCATTAACCTTTAAAACAGGAACTACTGTCATACCTAATTCTTTCATAATTTCAGTGTCATTACATTCAGTAAACTCTATATGTTTTGCGTATAGTTTCTCTTTTAAAACCATACACTTAGGACAGTTTGTGCTATACAAAGTAATCATGTCGCGGCCTCCTACTAGATATTGTATTTTCTTTTGAAATTCTATACTAATTATACAATAATTCTGGGAAAAAGTCAAGTTTCTCCAGTTTGATATTTGACTTTTTCCAAAATTACGATATAATATTAGAGTAAAGTTATGAACGCCCGTAGGAGAGGTAACAATGGCTATGGTTAAAGTTTGTATCGACTACGAGTTCGGCATTGATTTGGACACTAATTCTCCAGAAGAGTTTGATGAAGAATTTAATAAACTTCGTGCAATTATTAAGGAAGATACTGAGAAATTTGTTCTTTCTCTAATATTGATAATGCAACTATGAAGAAGAAAATTCTATTTGAGCTAGATGAATAAGCGTCGAAAGGAAGAAAGTTTGACTTTCTTCCTTTTTTATTATATAATAGTGTTATAAATATGAAAAGGAGAATTATTATGGGATTTTTCGATGGGCTTTTTGAAGAAAGTCAATTTCCTGTTCAGGTATGGACTGATGGAGCATGTAGTGGAAATCCAGGAAAGGGCGGCGCGGCCGCAGTAATTCGATATTCAGATAATACGATAAGAGAAATCACCTTTCATGAAGAACAAAGCACAAATCAAAGAATGGAGATTAAAGCTGTTATTATTGCTATTTCTGAAATTCTAAAAGTTCCCCACACAGAAAAGAATATTGAAATATATAGCGATTCTGCTTATGTATGTAACTGTATAAATCAACAATGGTATAAAAAATGGTTTGAGAATGGATGGATAAATTCTAAGAAAGAACCTGTTGCTAATAAGGATTTATGGGAAAATCTCTTTGAAGGACTTGGAGAACTTGAAAAAGAGCATAAAGTTACTTTTGTAAAAGTTAAAGGGCATAGCGGGGAAAATGTCTGGAACGAAAGAGCTGACCATCTAGCGGTAACGGCATCAAAATCAAAAAGTAAAGGGTCATAAAAATTACTTATATTTAGAGGTGATTAAATGGCTTTTATTTATAAAATAACAAATCTAATCAATAATAAAATATATATTGGAAAAACTAATTATTCTATTGAACATCGTTGGCAACAACATTTATATTCTTCTTTTAAAAATGAAAATAGTCAAGAATATAATTATTTACTTCACAAAGCTCTTAGAAAATATGGACAAGAAAATTTTGTTATTGAAAAAATAGAAGAAGTAAAAGCAGAAGAGGCTCAAAAACAAGAACAATATTGGATAAAAATATATAACTCTTGTATATTGTCTCCAGATAGCAATGGATATAACATGACTTTTGGCGGAGAAGGGGCTATTAAATTAGACTATAATGAAATAATTAAATTATGGGATGAAGGATTTGGGAGTATTGAAATTTCTAAAAAACTTTCTACTAATAATAGCACTATTAAGAGAATACTACAAAACTATTCTTCTTATAATGAAAAAATAAATTTTACTCGAAATATAGGAAAAAAAGTTTATCAATATAACCAAGAAGGAGTATTATTAAAAGAATATCTTTCTATATCCGCAGCCGCGAGAGCGGTAAATGTAGACCCTAGCATGATAAATAAATGTTGCAATAAAGCAAAACAAAGCTGCAAAGGATATTTCTGGAGTTTCTCTCCAAAAGATACCTTTCAAAAATCAATTTTGTCTACTTGGAAAAAATATAAAATAATTCAAAAAGATACAAACGGAGATATTATTGAGATTTTTCCTTCTTTAGCTGCGGCTGGAAGAGCTATGAATAAAAAGCAAACAAAATATATAAAAGAGTGTTGTGAAGGTTTACGCAAAGAAATGTATGGATATATATGGGAATATGCTCAAGGAGGTATTTAATGATAAATATAATAATTCCTTGTTATAATTCAACAGAAACTCTTCCAAAAACATTAGATTCTTTGGTTGCTCAGACACAGCCAAGATTTTTTGTTACAGTTATTGACGATTGTTCAGAGGAAAATATATTAAGTATTGTTAGTGATTATGAAGATAAACTTAATATTAACTATATTAGACTTACAGAGAACGGCGGCCCTGGCGTAGCTCGTCAAGCTGGATTAGATAATACTATTTGCGAATATGTAATGTTCTTAGACGCTGATGATATGCTTATGCCGCAAGCCATAGAAGTTTTAAATAGGGAAGTTAATAGAAATAAACCTGATATTCTTGTTAGTGCTTTTATTCAACAAAATAAGTATGGGATTGATAGGATAGTTCATTCTACTGAAACAGCTACTTGGGTACACGGAAAAGTTTATAATTGTTCTTTTTTAAAAGAAAATAATATTCGTTTTCCAGAGGGCTTAAGAATTAACGAAGATGGAGCTTTTAATACAATGGCTCTTAATATGACAGAAAATATTTACAGAACATCAGTAATTACTACTTTATGGGTAGATAATAAAAGTTCTTTAACAAGAAAAGATAAAAACTTTGCAGTAAATTGTATTCCAAGCTATGTTGAGGGACAAATATACGCATTTAATTTCTTGCTTGAGAACAAAGGGATAGTTAAAAATCTTCCACTTGGACTAGTTTATATTTACAACTATTGTCAAGTAATAGATTATAATAAATTTCCTTTATCTGATAAAATAGAAAAAGAATTAAAAGATTTTCTTTTAAAGATAAAAGAACTAGGATGTTTTCAAAATCAAGATTTCATAAAAAGTATAATTGAAACTCTTTGTGATAAAAAAAATACTTTTAATTATAAATATTTTGAAAAAGTTACTTTTGAGCAATGGCTTAAAAAATATGGAGTTGACCTTAATGAAGATAATTCTGATTAACGGCGCGGGCGGAGTAGGCAAAGATACTTTTGTTCAAATCTGCCAAAGAGAACATCTAAAAGGACATATTTGGAACATTTCTACTGTTGATTTAATAAAAGAAGCTGCACAAATTATGGGGTGGAATGGAGAGAAAGATGAAAGAGCAAGAAAGTTTCTTTCTGATTTAAAAGATTTAGCCACTCAATATTCTGATTTGTCCGCCAATTATATTAGACAAAAGAAATCAGAAGCCGAACAGGAAGGCAATGTAGATGCTATTTTCGTTCATTGTAGAGAACCAGAAGAGCTAGGAAGATTAGCAGAGGAGTTTGATGCAGTTACTTTACTAATCAAAAATAACAGAGTAAAACCAATCGAATCTAATCATGCAGATAGATGTGTTGAGTCATACTTCTATGATTTTACTATTGAAAATAATGGTGGCATTTTAGAGCTTACAAGAAAAGCAGTCGATTTCTTAAAAGACGCGGGAGTTTTGTAATTGACAAAACTCCCTTTTTGTGGTATAATTATTATAGAAATGAAAGGAGAATAATTATGGAAGTTATTATAAATGGATTTGATTTTTGGAATATGGAAGCAGAGAAATATTGGGCGCCTACTAAAAATACCAATTTAGAAGAATTGGTAAATAACGCTATCTTTTCTGGTGAATATGTGGGTTCTCGTAAGGTAGATGGTCAGTGGGCGATGATGATTAAAGATGAAGAGGGAAATCTTTATATTCGTCCAAGAAGCGAATCTGTCAACGGCGGCTATCCCAATAAAATTGATTGGGTTCCTCATTTAAAAGAGCAGTTTAATAGACTGCCTAAAGGAACTGTTTTGCTTGGAGAAATTTACTTTGATGGTAATGAGGGTTCAAGGAAAGTAACTACCATTATGGGATGTTTAAAAGAAAAAGCTATTCAAAGACAAGAGAAAGGAGATAAACTTTCTTTTTATATTTTTGACATATTGGCTTATAATAAAAATCTTGTAGGATTTTGGACTCTTGAAAGCAGAATTATTGAACTTAAAGCTCTTTCTGAATGGTTTAAAAATCCTTATATCAAATATGCGACTTATTATGATGGAGAGGATTTGTTAGATTATATTGCTTACTGCCGCGAGCAAGGATGGGAAGGTGTAGTTCTACAAAGGAAAGATGGAAACTATGAACCTGGAAAGCGTCCTGCTCGTAAATCTATTAAAGTTAAGAAAGAACTTGATAGAGAGGTTGATTGTTTCTTAACCGGAAACTATAAAGATGCTACTTGGGAATATACTGGTAAAGAAGTTGAAAATTGGAAATATTGGTTTAATATCAAAGATAATAGTAAAATGGAAGGTATTTACTACGAAGATTTCCAAAATGGCGCACCAATCGAACCTATTTCAAAAGGAGCGTTCTTTGGTTGGGCTGGTTCTATTGAAATTGGAGTAGCAAAAGGGGAAGAAATTATCCCTATTGGTTGGATTTCCAATGTCACTGAGGAAGTTAAAAGAGGCATAGTTGAGAATAATAATAGCTGGGCGCGCAGAGTAATTAAAATTAGCGCGATGATGATGGAAAGTGATACTCATAACTTCCGTCATGCAAAAATTATGGAATGGAGAAATCCAGAAGATATGAACTGGAAAGATTGCTCTTTTGAAAAAGTATTTGGAGAGGAAAAGTAATAATGGAAGTAAATATTGACTTAAAAGAAGTCAAAGAATTTGTAAATGGAAAATTGCCGGAACTTTTGAATAAAAATTGCACTAGCTTTCTTACATCAGCTTTTATACTTCAAACTCTTTTAGAAAAGATAGATGAATTGGAGGAGAAATAAATGGAAAATAAATGTAGAATTGAAATTAAAGTAACTGACTTAGATTATAATACAAGCACTTCTGTTGATAAAACTATACAACTTTATCCCGATTTAGGCTGGGAATGTACTTTTCAAGGAGAATTTGGTTCTCTAATCAACAAGTTTATGGGTTTGCTTGGTTATCCAAAATACGATAAGAACACTATCATGCTTGAAAGTGTTACTCTTGAAGAGTACGATAAGGTTATTGGTTTTCTTGACGAGATAAGAAATAAAAAAGAGGAAGATGAAAATGAGTAAGGGAGAAGAAAAAATTTCTTCTCTCTTAAAATCTGCTAAAATTTCTTATCTTAAAGAGTATACTTTTTCTGACTTAAGATATAAAAATGCTCTTCTCAGATTCGATTTCGCAATAATATCCTGCGGCCGACCCATAAAACTAATTGAATATGACGGCGAGCAGCATTTTAAATATATTTCTAAGTTTGGAACTTACTCAGATTTTAAGCATATGCAAGAGAATGATAGAAGAAAAAACGCATATTGTATAAGAAATAATATTCCTTTAATACGAGTTCCCTACTGGGATTTAGAGAAATTAACTTACAATTCTTTATTTAATACTCCTTCTTATTATGTTTCTTCTAAATTCCATAATGACTTATTGCGCCCACCTAACTAAAAATTTAGACAAAAGACTTTCTAAATACACATATCTTTTGAAGATATGTGTATTTTTTTATTTGGGAGGGGAGTATATGTTAGATATTAGAGGAAATAAAGACCTCTGGATAACTAGGGGAGATGACGCATATCTTAATTTAGAATTAAGACAACAGACTTTCCCTTATGATATTTATGAGTTTGAAAGTGGCGATGTTGCTGTTTTATCAGTTAGAAAATCAAGAGATGCTGACGTTGATGATAATAACCCTATTCTTCTCCAAATCCCTCTTGAGAATGGAAGATTCCATATCCGTTCAGAAGATACTGAGTTTATGGATTTCGGGAATTATAGTTATGATGTTCAAATAACTTTTTCTGACGGAAGAATAAACACAGTAATAGGCCCAAATGTATTTAGAATATTACCAGAGGTGACTTACTAATGGCAATGAATTGTCCTGGAATTCTAAATAAAGAGCCTCGGTTGGTTGGTATTCTAAATAATAGTGTAATCAACAAAGGCGGGACAGGAGAAGCTACTTCTTTTATTATTGAAGACACACTTCTTAAATCAAAATGGGTAAAGATTACTGAAGAAGATAAATTAGTTTATCAATATTCAAATCCAAAACTAAACAGTAATTACTTTATCCAAGTAACCCCTGATGTATCAGAGCAAGACAGCGTAGAAATTGCCAAAGCTGGTGTTATGCAAAACATTTATATGGACTCTGATGTATCTAAAACAGTCTATAATATTTACTGTAAGGTTCGACCGACAGTTGATATTAAAATTTCCATATTGGCAACTAAAATAGGAGAGGAGTGATTAAATGGCAACAAAAGTCTTAGGTACATTTAGTCTTCCTGGCGGATTAAGTTCTACTCAATTAAACACTATTATTGAGTCAATCTCAAAAAGCGGCGTTTATGATGAACTAACAAATTCTATTATCTTCAAAAATGAAACTGGAGAAGATTTGTTTAGTGTAGACCTTTCTGCCGCAGGAAAGAATTATACTGGTGGAACCTCTAGTACCGGTACTGTTTCTATTGACCCTGAATCTAATGTAATTACTATTACTGTTAATTCAGAAGCAGTTATTGCAACAGAGAAAGGCAAAGCAAGTGGTATTGCTTCTTTGGATGAAAATAGCTTAGTCCAAGAAACTGCGAAGAAAGCTCAAGATTATGATACCACTGGTACTATTAAAACTAAATTTGATAATATTGATAGTAATATCGGTAATATCCAAAATAAATTAGATGGACTAACTGGCGCGACTATTTACCTTGGAAAAATTGATGAAGTTAATCCTAACCAAGGGCAATTAACTCAAAAAGCTCAAGAATTACTAGGAGAAGGAAAACAACTTATTGCGGGTCATACTATTATTGATGGCGACGGTAATGAGTGGAATTACAATGGAACTCAGTGGGTAGACCTTGGAACTAGCTATATTGGAACTGCTACTAATACTGAGTTTGGTATTGTAAAAGGTGGAACAGATGTTTCAATTAACGGCGGCGAAATGACAGTTCTCCATGCTACCAATGCAGACCAATTAGGTGGAGTTGCTGCAAATCAGTACGCTTTAAAGAGCGAACTAACTGGCGCGAATACTGTATGGCAAGTTGATGTAACTGGAGAAGCAACTGACGCTTCTAAACTTGTTGAATTAACAGACGCTAAAAAGGGAGATATTGCTGTTCTTGTTAGAACAGATATTGGCAATCCTGTTATTTCTTATATTCTGAAAGAGAATGGGCCAACCACTGCGGCCAACTGGGTTGCTCTTTGCGGAAAAGTTACTACTGAAAATGTTGTTCTTGGATACACTTTAAAAACAATGGGTAACGGTAAAATTGGTGGTATTCCAGAAAATACTACATTCCAACCCAACACGACTTTAAAAACAATCTTAAATCAGATGTTTGTTAAAATTATTCAACCAACTATTACTCAACCTTCAATTTCAATTTCCGCGAGTGGAACAAAGAGTGTAGAAGCCGGAACTCAAGTTAATATTACTGTAACACCAACATTTAATCCTGGCAAATACACATATGGTCCTGCTACTGGAGTTACTCTTCAAACTTACACTCTCCAACAAAACTTAAAAGGCTCAACAACTACTATCGTTGACGCAGCCTCCACCGCAGAACCTCATACTGTCCAAAATATTACTATTGAAGATGGTGTTACAATTCAGTTTAATGCAAGCTGTACCCACACCGCAGGCGCTCAACCTCTTGATAATAGCGGCGCGCCCGCCACTGTTCAAGGTATTCAAGCTGGAACAAAATCCGTTTCTAACCAGCAGGCATTTAGTGGATTTAGAAAATATTTCTATGGTTGCAAAACAACTATTACTGAAACAGTTGATAGTGCATATATTAGAGGATTAACTGGAAGTAGCGGAGCTTACAATAACAATAGCTGGAATATCAATGTTCCAGAAGGGACAAAAGAAATTACTATTGCTGTTGAAGACGGAAAGACTTTAAGGAATATTCTCTATGTTGAAGGTATGAATACAGATGTTCTTTCAACTTTCACTATGACAAAAGTTCCTGTTGAGGGAGCGAATGGCTTCACAGCTAAAAACTATAATGTATATAGAGTAGAAGTTCCTGGCGGTCTTACTGCTAGAACTTATAAAGTAAACGGTTAAGGAGGGAAGATAAATGGCTACTTATGTTGATAGTAATTTTAATTTCTTAGGCTTCCCTATGGGATTCCAGAGAGACCTTGGATTCGCACTTGACCGTTCTGAAATTTTTGATAGCTATGAAGATGCTGTTAAATACGCTACTGGAACTCTTGTGGATGCCGAAAAAGACAAAAGAAAACTTGCTCCTACTTCTTATGTAGGTCAAAAGATTTCTGTTGTTACTGCTGACTCTGTTGCTGTATATGTTATTGATACAGATAGAACTCTTCGCAGACTTGATGTTCAAGCTGTAACAGTTGACGGAATAGTTATAGTTGAGGGAGATAGCGGTTTAACTCTTAAAGGCTCTTCTGACGCCCTTACTGGACAGGTTTTTGGTAAGAAAGAAGATGGAACTTTTGGATTTATAGACCAAACTGGAACTGGCAGCGGAAGCTCCGATGCTGCTATTGCTTCTGTTGATATTGCCGTAGAAGGATGGTCAGGAGATAATGCTCCTTATACACATACAATTCTTTATTCACAACATCAGCTTTCTCGTTCAGATTTAATTGTTGCTGTTTATGATAGCGCAACTAATCTTGAAATTAACAAAGATATTACTTGGACTATTAACGAAAATGGTGATATTACTCTTAGCTCTCAAGAAAAAGTTGCTGTAAAAGTACTTATCGCTGGTGGTGCAGCGACAGCAACCGACTCAGAAGCAAGACAACAGTTAATTTCTACTGTTACTTTAGATGGAAATACTTTAAAACTGAATAAAGTTGATGGTAGCTCAATTACTTGTGATTTAAGTTCATTTAGTCCAACTATCAATTCTTCTGATAATACTTTAACAATCACTACTTCTACTGGAAGTATTGATATTAAACTTGCAAATGCAGACCAATATTTAAAGAAAACTGATATTGGCTCTACTGCGGGTAAACTAGTTGCTCTTGATGATACAGCAAAAATTCCTTCTGAGTATATTGGAGATTTGTTTATTACTGATGTATTTACTGTTGTAAATAAATCCGATTTAATTACTCTATCAAATGCAAAGAAGGGAGATTTCGCTCTCGTTCAAGCTACAAGTAGTGAGACTACTGATATTTATGTTCTTAAAGATGAACCATATAGTACTATTGATAATTGGGTAAGAATGGTAATTCCTTGCGATGTTCTTTCTGTTAATGGAAAGACAGGAGTTGTCGTTATTGGGATTGACGATATCGCAGGATTAAGAACAGAATTAAATAAGATTGGCGCAACACTTACTGCTGACAAAATTGTAATTACTGATGCAGATGGGAAGTTAGTATCTTCTACTGTGGCTGCGAGCGAACTTGCTAAACTTGCGAAAATTCCAGTTGATTTTGATGTTGCTAATTATGAAGTTATCTCAAATAGAACAGATACTATTGGAGATGATACTACTGGAACTAAATATGCGAGCGTAGCAGCCATTAAAGCTTATGTAACCAGTAGAATTCAAGGACATACTCATAATGGTACTGATTCTCCCAAGATTGCTTTTGGTAATCTAACTGGTACAGAAAATATTGCTACTAAAACCAATGTAAGTGACGCAATTACCGCTCATAATAATGACCCGACAGCTCACGCAACTTTATTTGGAGCAAAACAAAATAAAGTTATTCTTCTCCAAGCACAAACTCTCGCTTCTGCAAGCTGGGGAGAAGATAAAGGAACCTCTGGTTACTATGAATATGTCTTTGGTAATGCTGCGATAAAAACAAACACTAAAGTTGATATTGTCCCTGCTACTTCATCTATCGAGACTATTCTAGCTGCTGGTATTCTTCCTACAGTTCAGTCTGATGTTGGTACTGTAACAATATACGCCCAATCAATCCCAACTGATGATATTACGGTTGATATGTATTTAACTGAAATAAATGAATAATGGGGGGGGGGTTAAATGGCTTTAGGCTCATTCGACTTACCCACTGGTGCGGTTGTTATTCGTAAAAGTAGTTATCTTGAGTTCCCAACTATTGGGAACTCAAGTAACCTATATATTGATACTACTAACCAAGTAATTTACCGCTGGGATAGTACTGATTTGAAATATTACAAAGATAGTCAAGACTACAATGATATTAGTCTTATAAATGGAGGGAACGCAAATGGCTGGAATTACACTTAATACAAGATTAGTATTAAGAAATGATACTTCTGCCAACTGGGGAACTGATGGTACTAAAGTTCTTTTAAAAGGCGAGCCAATTATCGTTTGGGATGGGACTACTCCTAAAATAAAAATTGGTGACGGTACTCAAACAGTTGCAGATTTACCTTGGGCATTTATCAATAGTTCTGATGCACAAAGTTTAATTACAACAGAAATTGGTAAGCTCGGTTGGGTTAAAAATGTTACTATCACTGGTACTGGTAATGGATTAACGAATGCAACTTATTCTGGCGGTATATTAACAATTACGAAAGGAAACTTTTTAACTTCTCACCAAGATATTAGTGGTAAAGTTGATAAAATTAACACGACTGCTAAAGAGAGCGGCTTTTATAAGTTTGCTTATAACGCTCAAGGACAAGTTATTTCTAGTACACCTGTAACAAAATCAGACATCACTATCTTAGGAATTCCTACTCAAGATACTGATACTACCTATACTTTCTCTGGAGGCGCTATCTCTGGCGGGGCAAATCTTACTTTAACTCCAAGCACTGGTGATGCTAATAATATTGGTATTCTTGGTTCCGGAGCAACAACAGTATCTTTTGTAGAAGGAAAAATAACAATTTCTTCAACTGATACTAATACAACTTATACCTTTGGAGAAGGAAGCACTAATGGAGCTTTTACTGTAACTCCATCAGGCAGTTCATCTCAATCAGTAAAAATTCATGGCTTAAAATCTGCTGCCTATACGGAATCATCGGCTTATGCTACTGCGGCTCAAGGTACTCTTGCTACTAACGCAATGCCAAAAGCAGGTGGTACTTTCACCGGCGCGCCAATTTGGGCAACAGTTCCTACTGCTGATGGCCACTTAGCTAATAAAAAATATGTTGATGATACTATTGCTTCAAAAGTAGCTAGTGTTTTTAAGTTTAAAGGAACAAAACCTACTTTTGAAGACTTACCTAAGACTGGAAATGTTGAAGGCGATGTATGGCATGTTGAAGCAGACCATATCGAATATGTATGGGCAACTGTTGACGGAGCTTTAAGTCCTTCTTGGGAAGCTCTAGGCGGAACCATTGATTTAACTGGTTATGCTTTAAAAACTGATTTAAAATCACTTACTTTTAAATCAGGAGATGCTACTGCTGTTTATAGTCCTTTAACTGCGAAAGAGTTTACTTTTACTGCTGGCAGTAATGTTACTCTTACTCTTGCTTCTACTGGATTAACTATTTCAGCAACAGATACAAAAGTATCAAACTTAACCTCTAACGCAGGAAAAGTAGTAACTGGATTAACTAGTAATACTACTTTAGCTACTACTAACGTAGGTGCTTTAGTCTTAACTGGGTTTGCTGCTTCAACTGCTGATACTGGTGCTCTAGCCGCGACAGATACTATTACTAAAGCATTGAATAAACTTTATAATTTAGCTAATAGTAAAACCTCTAATACTGGTACTGTTACTTCTGTTAGTACTGGTGGAGGATTAACCGGTGGCCCAATTACTACTTCTGGTACAATTAGCCACGCAACTAAACCTGCTAGTGGTACTGCTCTTGAGGCAGGTGCCGGTTCTGGATTAACTTTCTTAACAGAAATTTCTCTTGATGCTTACGGTCACGTAGCAACTGCTAAAAAAGCAACAGTAACTTTGCCAACTGCTGCTTCTCTCGGAGCATTAACTAGTATTACTGCTGGTACTGGTATTACCGTAAGTGCAAAATCTGGCACTACTCAAACAGTTTCAATAAGCACTACTGATATCTTTATTCTCGATGGCGGAACCGCTGCTTAATTAAAAATAATAAGAAGTAAGGCTTACCTATTAAGGTAAGCCTTATTTACTAAAAAAATAAAGAATAATTAACTTAATATCACTTATTTTATAGAGTAATAGCGTAAAAGGAGGTTAGTTAATGGCAGAATTAACTCTAAAATCACGCATAATATTTCGGAAAGACTCTGCCGCGGGCTGGTCAACTTCAAACCCAATCTTAAAAGAAGGAGAGCCTGGATGGGATTCTAGTAATAAAAGATTGAAAATTGGGAACGGAATTAACGCTTGGAGCGATTTAAAAGAAGCTTTCCCTGATCCTGCTATTTATACTGGGACAGGTATTACAATACCAGACAATTCTGATGATACTATTAAATTTGGTTTTTATGGAAATATGAATCTGTTTAATTTAAGCACTACTGCGTTTTATCCTCAATTAGCAAATTGCAGTTTAGGTACTTCAACACAAGGCTGGTATACCTCGTATGTAGAAAAATATTTATCAAAGTCTAACACAGCAATGACTTTTGGATTTGCTGATGGAACTACTGCTTTTTCTGTTGATCGTAGTCCAGCAGCTATTGTTCCAAGTGCAACAGTAAATAATCTTGGTACAAGTAGTAGCCCTTGGTATAATCTTTATATTGCAACAGAAATAAATAACCCTAGCGGATTATTAACAATAAAAAGTGGTTCGTTTAGTATTCAGTGGCAACCATCCCAAATTTATATATCTGCCCCAACCGTCAATGTTGCTTCAACTTTACAATGTTTAACTCTATCATCCTCTCAATCTACCAGCCTATTGCCTGTTCCAACTGGAACTCCTACAATTGGTAGCTCTAGTAGATTATGGAGTGGATTTTATGGTTTAAAATATTATGTTGGGGAATCAAGTGACGGAATGATAATACAATATAATTCAGAAGAAGAAGCTATTGAATTCTTAGCTTAAAATGGAGGGATTCAAATGGCTACTAAAGTTGGTGCATTTAAAAAAGATGGTACTGTACAATGCGTAAAATTAGTTGAAGAACCAAAAATAAATCTTTTAACTAGTTTTAATGGTACTCCTACTTCATCACAGTGGAGATGCGTAAATGGACTTATATTTCGTGTTACCATAAATGGGTCTACTGCTAATTCAACTGTTTCTCGTATTTCTCTTGTGACAAAATCTTCATATACATTATTAGTATTGGATAATGGGCCAGGAACCTTTATAGCTTCAAATGGCGGAAATACTAATCAATGGGAGTCTAATAATAACTATGAAATTGATGTTATTGGAATAGTATTTTCTTCCAATATTCAGACAAGTAGTGGAAATGTTAGTTGCGAAATCATTGACGGTAATAATTCTTATAAATATACGTACACCGCCACAGGTCCTTTGGTAGGAACAAATTTTGGGTTATCAGAACATACAACTTCTTTTATACTTAGATCCTCTGTAAGAATGAATATTCCTACAGTTCGTATGTGTAAAGATGGTACATTGAAGTGTGGAGAGTTAGTAGAGGAAGTATCAATCAACTATAACGTATCCAGATTTAGTGGAAGTCTCGTTAATGGAAAAGTCGTTTACGATAATGGAATTACTATGGAGGTCGTTTCTTCTTCAGGAGTTCATAAAGATATATACGAAGATGAAACAGTTCATATTAGGGTTACTCCTGAGGGACAGACTACGTCTCCTACGTCTTTACTTCGGAGTCCTATTTCTTCTTCTGGAAAAATTAACTCTGTAATAGTTGATCAAGACTTATACACTAGTACAGGAAATCTTAAAATGTGGAGTATAACTATAGTAGGAGGTCATTATACAACTGGTGATCGACTCGTCGTTAATTATAGCGGAAAAACATTTACCTACACAACCAGTTCAGCTAATTCCACTCAGATTATGTTTGTAACTAGTAATGACTCTTCTGCATATATTTCTCAAAAAGATAGAACATTACCTTCAACAGTACGAGTATTCAAAGACGGTACAATTAAATGTGCTGAAGTACAAGAAGCAAACTCTTGGTCTTATATATCGTGGGATAATGGTACACTTGAAACAGACGGAACTATTTCACTTCCTAACGGATATAAATTCAGATTAAAAAACAGTAGTGGAGTAATTAAAAATTTTACTTCATATTTTAGTTTTTCACTTTGTTCTGAATATTTAGAGATTATTTATTTATCAGGTAATAATGAAAATTCTTCTGTTTCAGTAGACCATTCAGACTATTCATTAGATAAGAAAAATCTGATAGATCGTATTATTTTTAACTCTCCAAGTCAAACGGTAACTATTGGAGATTATTTTGAAATGACAAATCCGAAAGGAGAAATTTATAGATTAACCTGCAATGAAGTAGAAGGTAGCTCTGCTTTCTTTGCTAAATATAATTCACTAGATTCGTTAATGCCAGTTCCTATTACTGATAGAGCGTATCCGCAATGGGTATAAATTTGGATTAAAAGGAGGACAATTTCATGGCTGAACTACAAAATACAAAAATAAATGATACTTTAGATGTTAAAGTTATTACGAATGAAGTACCATCTTTTTATAGAGAAGATTCTAGTTCTTCTACTCATAAAATTTATTCAATGGATATAAAATTACCAGAGTCTTCTACTTATACTTCACCATCGTCATTATCAACTAGACAACCAGGTGTATATATAGATATTCCAACAAAATATTATAACCTAGCTGGACAACTGCAAATAAGCACAGGATACAATAGCTCTGATTCTGCTCAGGCCCAAGGAGATATGATTTTTAATTTAAATGAATGGTATGTAAAACCTACTAGTGGTGCTTCATATATTTCCCCAAAACTTGGAACATCTACATATCCATTTTCGTATCTCTATCTTAAATATATGCCTTATGTAAATGGTCAACAATTACTATCAAAGTCAGGTAGCATAACCGGAAGTAGCGGTATTACTTTCAAATTTGCAGATGGTTCGCAAATATGCTATGGTTATTTTACTAAATCAGTAGAAATGGATATAGCTTTCGGAAATATTTACTATGGAACTGCAAGTAATGATCTTACTTTTTCAACTAAATTTACTACAAAACCAACAATGATAGTTACTATACAAGATAATGATGCTATAAGTGGCACTGTAATGGACCAGAGCGGATTAACTGCAAGCTCGTATACAGGACGTTGGCTATTTAATTCTCCTATCTCTACAACAAAATCAGTTGTAGTTGGCTGGGCTTGTTTCGGACTTTGGAAATAAGGAGTGATATAAATGGAATTTAATATGGCACCTCTTGAAGTCTATCTTAATGATTTTGGAGATACTGATGAAATTAGATTAGCTTACTATAAAACTTATCTACTTCAAACAGATTATATAGTCTCTAAGATAGCTGAGTATACTTATTTAAATAAGCCTATTGAAGAAAAATATAAAAATATTTTAGAAGAAAGGGAAAGAGTTAGAGAAGAAATCAGAAAACTCTTATCTTAATAATTGAAAAATATCAAGTCTAAAAAAAAAAGGGGGGGGGGCGCCGTGGCAGAGATTTCTCTCAACACGACTATCCTTCTCCGCCGAGATAGTGCGGCCGATTGGAGTTCCCATAATCCCGTACTTAAGGACGGAGAAATTGCATACGATTTAACTAATAAGCGAATAAAGATAGGAAATAACACTAATACCTGGGGCGATTTGGGGTGGGCTTTTCCTAGTATAGATTTATATAGAGATAATGGAGTATTTTTTAATAATATTTCTGTTCTATCAGGACCAACATCTACTTTGAAAATTGGAAATACTGGATGGGAAGAGTATTCGTCGTCTTATTTTACTACTTCAAATACCTATTTAGATGTTCAGTTACCACAAAGGAGCTTATATCCGGGAAGTAGAGTAAATGATTGCTGGTTAAATGTTAGAGCAGTAAGAAGCGGACAGTATAGCAGCTGGGTAGGGCCGTCTTGGGGATTTACACGTTCAGGCTGTATAAAAGTATTTGATGGTAGTTCTTGGAGAAATGCCGCAGTATGGATATATAATGGTTCTAAATGGATACCTGCTAAATATATAAATATCTATGAGAATGGCGGATGGAAGAGAAGTAAACTATTCTAAAACTTAGATAGTAAACACTTAAAAAACACTTATTCATTAGGATAAGTGTTTTTATTTTAGAGAAAAGGAGGTCGATAGGATGGCTGATGTGAATCTGTCTGTTGGCAGTAGTAATGTTGATAAGAGTTATAGTGGAACACACACAAATCAAGTAATTCACTTTTATTGCTCATATAATTCTTCTGGTACTGTTACTATTAGATGTAATGTTTCCGTAACAAGTTACGATTTTAATACAAATCAAGGTGCTGGATATATTACTATTGATGGAACAACAACAAATAGAACTACCGGAACTTTTGAAGTAAGTAAAAATAGTAATAAAGATTTCCTTATTGCTACTAAATCAATAACAACAGCAAAAACATTTACAGTTACAGCTAAAATGGATGCTGCTGCAGGCGGTGCGGGACCCGTACCAGGCGGTGGAAGAACTTTTAGTTTTACAGTTTATGTCCCCGGAATTGTTACTAGTTGTAGAGCACCTACTAGTTTATCTATAAATAAATCAAGAGCAGCTCCGTCAGAAAAAGCCGTATTATCTTGGAGTGGAGCTAGTGGCGGTACAGTCAATAGTATTCAAAGATATTATACAGAATATACAACTAACGGTGGCTCTAGTTGGGCAGCGACTAGTCCATATCATGCCTATACATCTAGTGGTTCTAGCAATTTAGAAATAACGCTTCCAAGTATAGAAGGAGCAACATTAGGTTTTAGAGTAAGAACAGAAGGTGCTGCTGGAAGTGGATATTATTCTGGATATACAACAGCTTATAATATGTGTACTCTTTATTCAAGACCAACTATGGGAGCTTGTTCTGCCTCTCAAAGTTTTGGGACATATACAATAACGTGGTCTGCTGCGACCGCAGGAACTAATAATTCTGTTAGTGCATATGAAATTTGGTATTCATATAAAACTAGTAGTTCCGGCTCTTGGAGCACTCGTACGCACATAGCTAATGTGAGTTCTTCTTCTCGTAGTTATACTTGGTCAGGAGGAACTGTTGGAAATTATTATCGGTTTTCAGTTGTTGCTCTTGGAACTAATTATTCTTATTCAGCAACAACGAATACTTGGAGTGCAGGCTATCAAAAACATTATTCTTATACTGCTTGCGGAGCACCAAGTAGCTTAAAATCAGATAATACCAATCCGACTATTGGGCAATCTATTACTCTGAGTTGGACTACTGGCTCAGGGGGAATAAATAATTCAGTAACTGGATACGAACTTTATTATTCAACAAATCAAGGTTCTACTTACACTTTAATAAGTTCATCAATAGATGCTGATACTACATCTTATACTTATACCGTACCAAGAACTCCTGGAGAAATTCGGTTTAGAATAAGAACAAAAGGTTCTGCTGGAGTTTCTTATTATTCTGGATATAATTATTCTTCTGATTATCAAACTATTACTATAAAACAAGCTAATCCTCCAACAGCAGGAACGGTAACAGCAGAGTTAGTAGATTATGGTGATAGTGGTAATAAGGCATTTAGCATTAGTTGGGCTAATTTTACTGGAAATACTTATAATCCAATAAGTGGGTACTCTTTATATTATAAGTCATCAAAAACTATTGATGATAGTGATTTTAGCACTAATATGACTGCTATAAGTACAAGCTTAGGAGCTTCTACTACTAGCTATACTTGGACTGACGGTAACTGGAATTATTATTATAAATTCTATGTAAAAGCTAAAGGTCAATACTATGGAGAATCTTCATATGCAGAAAGCACGGCTGTATTAAAGGAAACTAACGCTTCTACTCCTCCAACTGATATACTATATAGAGGCAGCGGATATATCAAATATAGAGGAAAAAATTATGCAATACCCAGATTAAGAATCGAAGCTATGCCTATTGGAGCTTCTAATGCAAATTATTATACAGTTGAATATAGAGAAGTAAAAGAGAATGGAACTGCTACTGCTTGGAGAGTAATAGCAAATGATATGTCTTTAAATAAATATACTAGTCCAATTACTATTTCAAAGAACTTAATAAATGGAGACTATATTGAATTTAGAGCTAAATCAAAGAATATTGCTGGAGAATATAGCGAATATTTTCCGTCTGATGATAAACTTTATGATTATAGAATACCAATTAAAAGATTTAAAAGGGAAAACGAACTTCATCCAAGAGTTCAAATTAAAAGAGCACACACAGATACATGGACGAGAGAAAGTTCTGACTCTGAAGGTATAAGAATTTTTGATGGTGAACTTGCTTATGACACAGAGAAAAGAGTTTTAAAAATAGGAAATTATACAGATAATACTCCGAAAAAATTTGACGAACTTTCTAATATGTTTGGCTTATTAGAAATTGGAACTGATAATAAAATTACAGCAATAAATTCTGCCGCGGTCGGTATCGGTAATATTTGTGAAGAAAGAAGAGGATACGCAATTCTCGGAGTAACTGGTGGCACTACTGTTACACTGTCAACTGTTGATGGATTGAGTGCTGGTATGACAGTTAAATATTCGTATACTGGCTTTACTTATTCAGTCGTAATAACAAGTGTAAATTCTTCTAATTCAACAATAGTAACTAATTCAAACGTAAGTTATTATGATTACGGTTCTCATACAATGTCTCACGGAGCATTGTGGGTAGAATCAGATGCTTCAAAAGGAGATATTATTATTGATATATATTCCGGACTACTAATTGGTTCAAATAACTCTAATATGGGAGTAAGAAACCTTATATCTGGAGATTCAAATAGTATCCCCAAATCTACTTCTAGTTCATCTTATAACAATATTATTGTTGGGGCAAATAATACCGTTAGTGGATATATATATAATAGTGCTATTTTTGGTTCCAATAATAAGCTAACTTCTTTTGGTCATTCTTTAATAAGTGGCTATAATAATACTATTGGAAGTGATGGGTCATATATACTTGTATCGGGTTATAATAATACTGCTAATGGTAGTTATAATTTGATTGGGTATTCCTTAATTGGTGGGGGAACCACTCATGGACTTACTATTGGTAAGTATAATACAACAGTAACAGATTCCTTTTTTGTTGTAGGAAATGGCACAAGCACATCTGCTAGAAGTAATGCTTTTTATATTACTAAAAATGGAATTTACAATAACTTACCAGCATATTTTAATAATTCTGTAACATATAATTCAACAACATTATATACTAATTCAGTCACATTTTCTAGTCCAGTAACCTTTAATTCAACAATAAAATGTTCAGACACTGCTGATTTTAATTCATCTTTGAATGTAAATGGATTTTCTGGTATTTACTTCAAAACATCAGAGGGAGGAACTAGCGTAGGAAATATGTGGGCGTCTGGAAGTGGAGTTTCCATGAGTGGAGATTATTCAAATAGTTCCGGAAGTCTTACTTTTAAAAATATAACTGCGGAAAGCTATTTATACTTCCCATATGATTCATATATTTCATATTTCTATGGCTCAAATAGAACATTTTCTGCTGATGGAGTTTCAAGAAATTGTATAGCAGGATATTCTCAATTATACTATTTTGATGATGAAGTTGAAGTAGCTGGAGAACTTTGGTGTTCTAATTTAATAATGACGGATACTGGTGTTCATCTTTATGGAGATACTAAAACATTACAATTTTGGAGTGGAAGTAATAAAAGTTCTCCAGGGACTTTAAAATGCTCAATGTGGCAAGATAGTGATGGTATGACTGCTTATACTTGGGCTGGAAATAAATTTACTTTTGGCGGTTTTAGTGGAGTATATGGTAATTTTATTAATACTTCGGATGTTAATAAGAAATCCTCAATAGAGTTATATAAAGCTAAAGGAATAGAAAAGATAAAAAGCTTAAAATTCTATTCTTATGATGTGGATGTTAGTACATCAAGTAGTAAAAAGGTAAAAACTCAAAATATTCTTGAGCAGTCTATGAGCGAAAAAGTAGATACTGTCTCTCAAAAATTACAAACTATGATTGAGGAAGATTCTCCAATTATGCAGCATGTTCCAATAGGTATTATGGCACAAGAAGCTCCTATTGAAATCGTATCAGAAGATAGAAAAGGAATAAATCTATATCAATATATAAATTTATTAGCAAAAGCAGTTCAAGAACAGCAAGAGGAGATTGAAGAGCTAAAATTAAAATTATCTTCTAGTCTCTAATAATTATAACATAATATTAAAAAATTCACAAGTAATTGGAGAATAAAATCCAATTACTTGTGATTAAAGGAGGAATTATTATGTGCGAAGAAATTGATATCATCAACAGTGAAGATGGCTTCATTAACGAACCAGACCAAATGGGTGAATTAACTGAAGAAGACAAGGAGGAGTAATTATGGCTAACGGTTCATTAAGAATTTGTTTAGACCCAGGACATTCTATTAACTATAACAGAGGAGTAATCCCTGGTTATTTTGAGAGTAATATGAACTGGAATCTAGCAAATTACCTAAAAGAAGAATTATTAAAATATAAAAATACAGAAGTATTTATAACTAAAAGTAGATTAGATAGCAATCCTGACTTAGAAAGTAGAGGTCGCTATGCTATTCAAAACAATTGTGAAGTATTCTACTCTATTCATAGCAACGCTGCTTCTGCGGCGGCCTGTGGAGTAAGTGTATTCCGTTCTGTAAAAAGACCAGATAGTGTAAAATTGGGACAATTACTTGGTCAAAAAGATGTTGATATTATGAGAAAAGATACTGGTATTACTTATCTTCGTGATAATGGTAATAGCACTCGTCTTTATCCTGACACAACAAATACTGATTATTATGGAGTTATTCGTGCTTCGGTTAGGAGCGATGTAGTTAAATATAGCTATATTATTGAGCATGGCTTTCATACTAATCCAACTGAATGCACTTGGCTAATGGATGATAGTCATATTAGAGAATTAGCAAAAGGAGAAGCTAGTATTTTAGCAAGCTATTTTGGATTACAACTAAAAGACGGCTCAACCCCACAACCAACTCCTATTCCGTCTGGAGAAATTGAAGTAGGAGATATTGTTGATTTCGCTGGTGGAGGAGTTTATAGTAGTGCAAATGCTAGTACCGCTTCTTATAATATTGACCCAGGTAAATATCTTGTAACACAAATTTACCAGTTGGGAAAATCAAAACATCCATATTCTCTAAATTCGGCAGACGGAAAAAGAATTTATGGTTGGGTTGATGCTGATAAAGTAAGCAAAGAAGGTACTCCTGCTCCTAAACCAAATACTCCTATAGAAGTTGGAGATGTAGTTCAGTTTAAAGGTGGACCTCACTACTCAAATGCAAATGCTAGCGAAGCCGCAGGAACTCCAAAAGCTGGTCCCGCTAAGGTAAGTGCTAAGAGTGAGGATGCTAAACATCCTTATCACATTATTCATACTGATTCTCAGTCCAGTGTATATGGATGGGTAGATAGTGATAAGATTAGCAAAAATGGTTCTACTCCTACTCCTGGACCTGCTCCAGTTGGATGTCCTTATCCAGAGCCAACTCGTCAACTTCATAAAGGAGACAGTGGTGAAGACGTTAAATGGGTACAATGGTATTTATGTGAAGATGGATATAATGTAGCTATTGACGGAAAATTCGGTTCTGATAGTGATAAAAAGGTTCGTCAATTTCAAGGCGACCAAGGTATTAAAGTTGACGGCTGGGTAGGAAATGATACTAAAGCAAGACTTAAAAATCCTCAAGCTAAAAAAACTAATCCTTATAAAGAACCTACTTCTGATATTCGCAAAGGCGGAAAGGGAGAAGGAGTAAAATGGATTCAGTGGGAATTAGTAGAGGCTGGATATAATATTGAAGTTGACGGAAGTTTTGGACCTGCTACTGATAATGCGGTAAGGGACTTCCAGAAGAAAAGTGGTTTAAAAGTTGATGGTTGGGTAGGTAAAGATACTAGAGCGAAATTAAAAGCTAATTGATGAAGAAAATAATTTCTGTTTTAATTAGCATTTTAGTCCTATTGTGCGGTTGCGGCCAGAGCAAAGATTCGATTAAATCCTCTGGCTCAACTAGCTTATCTAGTACAGAAACCACATCAATCACAGTAGAATCAACCACTTCTACTGAAAGTCAACAAACTACTTCAACTAGTATAATATCAATAGAAACAAAACCCCAAAAAGAAGTTGGGATAAAATGGAAAGTTCCACTAATTATGCAGAATCCAGAATTGCCTACTGGGTGTGAGATTACTAGCATAACTATGGTTGTTAATTTCTATGGATATGATTATGATAAAATTACTATGACAGATAAGTATTTAGATAAATCTGATAATTTTTATCATAAAGACGGTCAATTATTTGGCCCTAATCCACAAAAGTTTTTCTTAGGAAATCCTAGAAGCACTAGTGGATATGGATTACAATGTTTCTCTGGGACTTGGGTTAATTCTCTTAATAAAGTCTTTAAGGAAAACAAAAGCGAGCATTATGCAGAAGATATAAGTGGAAAAAGTTTAAAAGAGTTAGAAGATGAACTTCAATCTGCTCCAATTCTAATTAGTGCTTCAATAGATATGAATCCAGCATCTCCAAGAGTTCTTTTTAAAGATTCTGAGACAAAAGAAGATGTAACAACTTACAGAAACTTCCATTGCGTTGTACTTGTTGGTTATGATGAAGATTACTACTATATAAATGACCCGCTCGGCACTTTTTCAAAACTTGAGAAGACACGACTCGAAAGAGCGTATACCTCAACGGGCCAGCAAGCAGTCATTGTTCGATAATCCGGCGTGAAAAGAGAGTATAGTCCTTCGGACTATACTCTCTTTTACTATTTAAAACTTGACTTAATAGAAATAATTTAATATAATATTTATAGGAGAGAATAAACGATATTAAAAAGGAGAATTATAATAAACAACATAACTATATTTATGAAGGAGATATAAAATGGAATTAGATAAAGAACAAAAAGCAGCAGTAGAAACTAAAAAAAGAAATGTCCTTGTTGCCGCGGCCGCAGGCTCAGGAAAGTGTATTCCAGATTATTGTGAAATACCAACTTATAATAATGGTTTAAAAAAAGTTGGTAAAATAAAACTTGGAGATTTACTAATTGATAGACAAGGAAATCCTACAAGAGTTATAGGAGTTTTTCCTCAAGAAGAAGAAAAGGAAATTATAAGAATTTATTTTGAAGATGGGCGAGTGGCAGAATGTTGTGAAGAGCATCTCTGGAATATTAGATATGATTCTCATAGAGGATATAAATATAAAACTATTTCTGTGAAAGAGATGCTAGATATTGTTAAGAAAAAAGGGTACAAAAAGAAGAAAGACGGATATACTTTAAAAATTCAAATAAATGACCCTGTTAAATATTTTAAAAAAGATTTAAGGATAAATCCTTATGTCTTGGGTTTATTTTTAGGAGATGGTAGTTTTAGAGAAACTGCTCTTCATTTCTATACAGATGATTATGAATTGATAGAGAATATTGAGTCTATCACTAAATGGGAGTCTTATCGTTACAAAGACGACAAACACAAATACAGATATCAATTTAAAAGAAATAATGATTATCTTACTCCAATCTCCACATTTGATTTTTTAAAAGACTATCCAGAACTCATTAACTCAATTTCATATGAAAAATTTATACCCGAAGACTATAAATTCTCTAGTATAGAGCAGCGTTATGAGCTTATTCAAGGGTTGATGGATACAGATGGATATGTCGATTCAAAAGGCAGATGTTCTTTTACTTCTACAAGCATAAATTTAATCAAAGATGTTGAATTTATTCTTAGAAGTCTTGGATTTATAACAACAATAGAAGAAGATAAAAGGAATAAGTATACTTTGGGTATTTGTTATACCTTACATATCCAAGGAACAATAGAAAATAAAAAGAAATTATTCAGATTATCAAGAAAAGTTGAAAGATTAAATAATTTAAAAGATTCAATTTATCTTAAAAATAATATATCTATAATCAAAATAGAAAAGACAGGACAAAAGACTAAAATGACTTGTTTTTTAGTTGACAATGATGAGCATTTATTTCTTATGAATGATTTTATTGTAACTCACAATACTAGAGTAATAACTGAACGATTGAAGTTTCTTCTTAACGAAGGTGTAGACCCTTCTAAAATTTTTGCTATTACTTATACTAATGCAGCAGCTCAAGAAATGAGAGAAAGAATAGGTAATTCAGAAGTATTTATTGGAACTATTCATAGCTTAGCCAATCGTATTCTTCTTCTTAATGGTATAGATACAACTCCTTTTCTTAATGAAGAAGAATTTGATAAACTTTTTGAAGTAATAAAAGATAGTAATATTGAGCTTCCAGAAGTAGACCATTTGCTCATAGATGAATTTCAAGATATTTGTGAGAATGAATATGAATTTACTATGGAAACTCTTAAGCCAAGAAATTTTTTCGTAGTTGGAGATAGTCGTCAAGCTATTTATTCTTTTAAAGGAGCAAACTATAAATATTTTATGGATTTAATCAATAATCCTTTTGTCCAAGTATATGAGCTTAATAATAATTATCGTTGTGGGGAAGAAATAATTGATTTTGCTGATGTATTTTTGAACAATATGTACGATATTTATGATACCTCTGTCTATTGTAAAAGTGGAATAGTTGGTGAGGTAGAAAGGTCTCCTTTTAGTACGGATGCTATTTTAGAGTATTTAAGAGAAGGAGATTATCGAGATTGGTTTATTCTTTGTAGAAAAAATTCTGAAATAGAAGAAATTGGATATTTTTTAGATAAGAACAAAATCCCTTATACTAATTTTAAAAAATCAGAAATGTCTCTTGAAGAGTTAAATGAGAAAGTCAATTCTAATATGGTTAAACTCCTTACTGTTCATAGTGCAAAAGGATTAGAGAGTAAAAATGTTATTGTTATAGGTACAAAAATATTTAAGCAAGAAGAAAAGCGTATTTGCTACGTAGCGGCGACAAGAGCGAAAGAAAAATTAGTATGGATGACTGAAATGCCGAAGAAAAAGCCAAACTATAAAATGACGAACTGGGGTTAAGAAAATGAATATTATGGAATATGATTTAGAGAATTTAGATTGTGAAGAGTTATTAAAATTATTTTCTATTTTTAAAGAAGCAAGTGAAAAAGAGGGACATACTGCTATTGCTATACCAAAAGATATTACTATTCTTCAAGATGTAGATGAAAAAGTTCTTTATCAAATAAAAAAAATGATTGATGAAGAATTAAAAAGGAAAGCTAAAGAATCTGAAGAAGAATTTAGAGCAAAATTTAAAACAAGAATTGACGAAATTTGTTTTGGAGAATTTAAGTGTCAGGGATAACTTGACACTTTTCCTTTTTTATGTTATAATATAAATATAAAATACCGGACTAAAATATTAAAGTCATTTAGTCCATTACTCACTTATAATCAGAGGTGAAATAAATGGCTAAATTGATAAATGAGACTGGAAACACTTATGGGTATTTAACAGTAATTAAAAGAGCCGATAATGATTCTAGCGGAAGAGCTAGGTGGTTATGTCGATGTAAATGCGGAAATGAAGTAATTGTATTGGGGAAGCATCTTAGAAGTGGAAATACAAAATCTTGTGGGTGTTATCAAAAAGAACAAGCTATTAAATCTAATATGAATAGAGCAAACAATTTAGTTGGACAAAATTTGGAAAATTGCTTGTGCTTTCTGAATGTGGATTTATAGAACATTCTTCTGGTAAAAGAAGTCGTATTTATAATTGCTTATGCGATTGTGGAAATTATTGCCAAATACAACATCAATATTTAGAATATGGAGATACAACTTCTTGCGGATGTATCCGTTCAAAAGGAGAATTTCAAATAGAGCAAATCTTGAAAGAAAAAAATATTGAATATAAGAGAGAGTTTCATTTTGAAGACTTAAAAGATAAAGACTATCTTCGTTTCGATTTTGCAATATTTGAAAACGATAAATTAAAATGTTTAATTGAATATCAAGGAGAACAACATTATAATAAAAATAATGGATACTATAATGAAGATATTATTAGACATGATAAGCAAAAATATGAGTACTGTATATCTAAGAAAATTCCTTTAATAATAATTCAGTACAAAAGAAATTATAATTTAAAGTATGAAGATTTGCAACTGGAGGAGTATATTGATGAATTATGGAGCTAATGATATTGTTTCTTTATCCGCTGGGCGCGCGTTTAGAGAAAAAATAGGTATGTATCTCTCTGCTGACAGACAAGAAGCAATAAATCTTGGGCTTAGAGAATTGATTGTAAATGTTCAAGACGAATATGAAGTTTTTAAACCGAAAAATCCATTGCTAAAAATTGTTTTAGACTCAAATAAAAGAGAAATAGAAGTATGTGATAATATGAGAGGAATTCCTGTTGGTAAGAGAGATGATGGAATCAACTCTCTTACTGCCGCATTTTTAATTCCTCATTCCGGAGGCAAGCATACTGAAGGAGCATATTCAAGCGCCGTAGGTATCAATGGAGAAGGAAATAAAGTTGTTTGTCATACTGCGAAGTGGCTTGAAGTTACTGTTAGGAGAGATGGACATATTTGGTTCCAAAGATTTGAATCAACTGACGAAGGTGCTGCGCCAGTAACAGAAGTAAAAGATATGGGCGAGATTCCTAAAAATTGGGAGACTGGCACTATTATAAAATACTCTCCTGACGAAAAAGTTTATGGAGAAATATTTATTGATATTCTAAAGTTAAAGAAGATGCTTACTGAATTATCCTATTTCACAAAAGGATTGAAAATTCAACTTATCATAGACGGGAAAGAAGAAACTTTTTACTCTGAAAATGGGCTAATAGATGGGCTAAAGAATGAGAAAGCATTGAGCGAACCTTTTTCTTACTTTTATGAGACAGAAGATTGTAAAGTAGAACTTGCTCTACAATGGGTTTCTTCTAATGGAAATATAAAAGGATATGCCAATGGTCTTTATATGCCTGATGGTGGCGCTTTTATAACTGGTTTTAAATCTTCTTTAACCAGAACTTTTAATAACTTAGCAAATAAGAACTTTTCTGGAGAACAAATTAGAGGAGTCCTTGACGGATTTGTTTCTGTAAAAGTAAAAATGGGACAATTTTCCAATCAAGCAAAAACCGCTTTAGCAAATCCAGAAGCGAGAACAGCAACTTCAACAGCAATTAGCATCGCTCTTAAAGAATTTTTTCAAAGAAATAACCAAAGTTTTAATAAAGTTATTGAGCTTTTGACTAAAGTTGAGAAAGCCGAAGCTGCCGCGGCCAGAGCGAGAACTGCTGTCATGGATGCTCAGAAAACAGTAGAAAAAGAATTGAAAAAGAAATCCGTTCTTGCTGGCAAACTCGTTGATTGCGAAAAGCATAATGAAGAATCTCAACTTTTAATAGTGGAGGGTAAATCTGCTCTTGGCTCTATTGTAAATGCAAGAGATGGGGTATATACCGCTTGTTTTCCATTAAGGGGTAAGATTATCAATGTTTTGAAGAATACAGAAGAAGATATTTTTAATAACCAAGAAGTAAAAGAACTTCAAATTGCTCTTGGATGTGGAATTGGCGATAAATTCAATATGAAGAAACTGCGTTATGGAAGAGTGTGTATTGCTGCGGATATGGATATGGATAGAATTTAACTGTCCTAAAATGCTTTACTCCTTGCTAGGAGGGTTCACATATAATTGTAAGGATGGGTTGCATATATGTGAGCTAACGGTCAACTAAATCGTAAGATTAAGGTGGTAAGAGAGCCTAAGTCCAGAAATGGATATGGTAATACCGTGGGAATCAGAATTTATCCATTCTTATTATAACAAACAAGAGGTGTCAGTTATGATAGGAATATATAAAATAACTAAAAAAGATAATGGTAAAAGTTATATAGGTCAATCTAATGATATAGAGAGAAGATTTCAAGAACATAAAAATAAAAAAGCTAATGCAATAGAATTAGCGATTGAAAAATATGGTGAATCTGCTTTCGATTTTGAAATATTAGAAGAGTGCAAATTAGAAGAATTAGATGACCGAGAAAAATATTGGATTGCTTTTTATAATACTTATCATGGATTTGGATATAATTGCCATCCAGGAGGTAAAAACCAATCTGGCGAAAATAATAGTAGAACTAAATTAACTAATAATGATGTCGCTTTTATTCGAGAGTGTTATGATTTGCACAAACGAAGAAAAGAAGTATATGAGCTATTTAAAGATAAAATTAGTTTTAGGTCTTTTGCGGCGATTTGGGATGGTTCTACTTGGAAAAATATTAAACCAGAGGTCTATACTGAAGAAAATAAAAAGTATTATATGAAAGAAGCAACAAATGGTGAAAATAGTGAAAAATCTTGCTTAACTAATGATGAAGTAATATATTGTAGAGAGCAATATGTCACTAGGACAGCAAGAGATATCTATTCAGAATTTTCTGATAGGTTAACTTACCAATCTTTTCAAGCTATTTTAATGGGAAGAACTTATAAAAACCTTCCTATTTATAAGAAAAAAATTAAAGAATGGATAAATAAATGAAGCCTGTAACGACTATCCGCTGTGAGAGGCGGAGTACAAAAACTATTAGCACGTTTTTGGAAAGAGCATTCTCTCTTATTAGAGAGTAAAATATAGTCTACACTCATAGAAATATGAGAATTTGTGGGTTATTCTATTGTTTGTCTTGTCCTTACTTTCTTCTATAAGTATTATCCAGAATTGATTAGACAAGGAAAAGTATATTGGGCTAGAACTCCTCTGTTTTCCGTTACTTCTGGAGGAAAGACTTATTATGCCTATTCAGAGGAAGAATTAGCAAAACTTCCAAAAGGAAAAGTTAGTCGTAATAAAGGTCTTGGCGAGCTATCAGCTCTTGAAATGAAAGCTACTTTATTCTCTTGCGAAGATAGCTATGTTCAATTCACTATGGAAGACGCTGCGGCCGCATCGTATTATTTCAATCTCTTGCTCGGTGAAAATGTAAAAGGAAGAAGAGAATATATTTTCGAGAATATTGATTTTGAAGCTGTGGAGGAGTAAAATATGATTGTAGTTTATTCTTTCTGTGGATATAACTTTTATACTTTTAGAGAAGCAGTTTCTTTTAAAAAATTTTATAAAAAACGATGGAATAGAAATGATAAAATTAAAAAAATTAATTATTTAATAGGAGTACCAAAAGTTATAAATTGGAAAGCAAGTAAAAAACAAGGGTATATTATTTATTATTGACTTTCTCTTAATATTATGATAAAATAGAAATATAAAATGGAAAGGAGCGTTTAAATGGCATTTCATATAAAAGATAATAAGTTTGATATTAAGGACGCTCTACCGGATTTCTACTTACCGTTTTCCGGCTATGTTCTTCAAACTCGTGCTATTCCAGACTCTAGGGATGGTTTAAAGCAAGGCGCAAGATTTATTATCTTCGCGCAAATGAAGCATAAATTAGTCTATAATAAAGATAGACGTAAAGCAGTTGCTACCGTAAATGCTGGTATGGAATTTAGTCCTCACGGTGACGCCAGTGTCTACGGAACGGCAGTTCGTCTATCACAACCTTTTTCACTTCGTTATCCTATTATTGAAGTAAAAGGTAATAATGGCTCTCTATTTGCAGGAGATGACTTCTCTGCGGCTCGTTATATTGAAATGAGAAGTAATAAAATTGCAGATGAAATGACTAATCTTCTTGCGAAAGAAACTATTGATAAGTGGCGGCTGAACTATACTCAAGAACAAGAATATCCAACGGTATTACCAACAAGATTTCCTTTTAGCCTTGTTAATGGTAATACTGGTATTGGTGTTGGATGTTCAAGTTCTATTCCTCAATTTAATCTATGTGAAGTATCAGATGCTTTAATAAAACTTCTTTATAATCCTAGTATTAGTTTTGAAGAAATCTATTGTCCTATTGATTTCGCAACAGGTGGCATTATTATCAATGAAGAAGAAGTAAAAGAAAGCCTTAAAATCGGCAACGGTAAAGCTGCTTGTATAAGAGCAAAAATTGAATATGATTCTGATAAAAATGAACTTTCAGTGAGAGAACTTCCTTATCAGGTATTTACTTCTACCGTATCAAAGCAGATTCAAGCAGCAATAGACGAGAATAAACTCTACGGAGTAGAGAGCTTCTTTGATGGAACCGGATTTGAGGGTATTAACATTCGTATTAAGTTGACTAAAGGAGCTAATCCTGAGAGAGTATGTAAACTTCTTTATAAGGAAACTTCTCTTCAACATCACTATTCTATAAATATGATGATGTTGGAAAATGGTACTACTCCTCGTCTTTTTTCATGGAAAGAAATGATGGAGAGTTACCTTTCTCATTTAGAGGATGTTATTAGAAAAGCGTATCTTTTCGATTTAAGGAAAATTAAAAATAGAATCCATATATTAGAGGGATACTTAAAAGCATTAGCAAATATCGAAGAAGTAATCCAAGTTATTAAAACTGCCGCAGATGTTGAAAATGCAAGTAGAGGACTTCAACAAAAATTTGGATTTTCGGCGGCCCAAGCAAAGGCTATTCTCGACCTTAAACTTCAGAGATTAGCTAATATGGAGAAGATTAAGATAGAGAATGAGCTTGCAGATATTAGTAAAAAGGCAGAAGAAATTACGGCTATTCTTAGTAGCGAAGAACTTTTCAAAAAAGAAATCGAAAAAGAAATTTTAAGAATAAAAAAAGAATATGGGGACAGCCGCCGCACAGTAAATATGAATTTGAAATTTGATGGTGATGATGAAGAGCCGGTAGAAAAGAAGACTCTTATTGTTCATCTTACTAACTTTGGTAATCTTTATACCTTTGAATCAACTACGCTTATGACTCAAAAGCGTGGCGGTAAAGGTACTAAAGTAAAAATGGATACTAATGAGTATATTATTGATACTATTAGTGATTCAAATGCAAGTAATTGTCTTATCTTCTCAAACAAAGGAAAAGTATATACTATCAATTTGAATGATTTACCTATCAATCAAAAAGTAAATGTTAATACTATTTTTGAATTTGAGACTGGAGAACAAATAACAAATATTATTCCTTTTAGTAAAATAAATAATCGTAACTATATGATTTTTGTAACTAAGAATGGAATGGTTAAAAAAAGCTCCTTAGAGGAATATCGAATTAAGAAGTCTAAAGGAGTTATTGCTGTTAAGATAAAAGATGGTGATTGCTTAAAAAGAGTTATGTTGGTAGATTCCGCGCCTGTTGGAATTTTGACAAAAGCCGGAAATTATCTTATAATAGATACAGAAACAATAAATCCAACCGGACGAGCTACATCAGGGGTTATAGGGATTAAGTTGTCTAAAGATGATGAAGTAGTCGATGCAAAAATTATTCCACCAAATACAAAAGAAATAATTTCAATTTCTTCAAGTGGTATGATTAAGAGAACTGATTACGAAAGTTTCTCAATCGGCAATAGAGCTACAAAAGGCTCTGCTATTCAGAAACTTAAAGACAATGATACTATGATTAGCTTTAATGTTATTGACGAAAAAGACGACGAAATCGCCGTCGTGTCTAATAAAGCTATAATTAAGATACCTCTTAAAGAAACTCAGCTTTCAAGTAAAGGCGCTCAAGGAACCCAAGCAAAAAAACTTGAAGCGGGAGAAAGGATTACCGAAGTTTTGAAAATAAAGGAGAGGTAGAATGGAGAATGAGTTTGCTTTAGAAATAAAAAGACAAAAAGTTTTAACAGAATATAAAAGTGCTTTGATTTCTGCTATTAACCTTATACTAGATAATATTAAAAGTCAAAAGGATTTGGCCGAAGCTATTATAGAAAACGGTAGCACAAAAATGACTTCTGAAAAAGTAAAAGGATTTGAGAAATCTATTGACCGCTATTCAGCCTTAAAAAATAAAATTGAAAATGATTTAAAGCTATCAAAAGCTGACTATTCATTACTTGCAGTTGCTTGTACTGGTGCAAGCAATAGTGTTGCTTCAAATGCTCATAAACTTTTAGACTCAGCTAAACAACTGCAAAACTTAGCAAAAGCATTTATGGCGTAATTGGGAATTTAATCCCAAAAACAATAAAATTTGACTTTACTTAAATTTTATTGTATAATAAATATATAAGGTTGGGAAGCAAACCACCTTGTAATAAAATAATTTTATAAAAGAGTAAACGGAGGAAAATCTAATGACTGAAGGTTCACGCAAAGTATTTAATTTTTTGAAGGAAAACTATGGTGAGAAGCTGACTAACGCTGATATCGCTACTTCTCTTGGCCTAACTGGTCCTACTGTTGTAGGTTCTGTTAATGGTCTTGTAAAGAAAGGCTATGCCGTCCGTGAGGAAGTTACTATTCCCGCAACAGAAGAAGGCGGTAAGGATGTTAAAGTTAAGTATATTTCTCTTACCGACGCTGGCATGAGTTTTGACCCTGATGCCGAAGCAAAGAAAGACTAATAGATAATCTTCTTTAATATAAGAGGAGAGATTTTTAAACAGAGAATCTCTCCTCTTAAAAATTTAAGATTATTTAGAAGAAACCAGTATATTTTATAAAAATTGTGAGGTATTTTAAATGTTGAGACAAGCAGATAATAAAGTGCGTATTGAGGGTATTCTTAGTGAAGTTGATATTAAGACTGGTGAATCTAAGAAAGACGGCAAGCCTTATGTAATGGGCGAAATCAAGGTTAAAGTAACTCAGGATATTAACGGAAAAACCGAGCATATGGAAATTCCTGTTAATATGTTTGCTACTAAAGAAACCAAGAAAGGCGGTCTTAATCCCGCTTATGAGAATATTATGAAAATCAAGGAAGAGTATACAAGTATTGCTTCCTGCGGTAACGAAGATGATGCTAGTAGAATTCGTATCGACCGCGCCGAGATTGGAGAGAATGCGTTTTGGGGTAATAATGGGGTTCTTGTTTCCAGACCTCGTATTCGCGCTTCGTTCTCTACTAGAATCAAGAAAGATGAATGTCAAGAGGCTGCTAATTTCGAGGCAGTAATTGTCATTGGTAATATTAAAGAAGAAGTCAGAAATGATGAGCCAACTGGCCGTCTTATCGTAAAAGGTATTCTTGTTCAGTATGGCGAGAGAGCTGATGTTGTTGACTTTATCGTAGCTTCTACTGACGCTATCAATCATATTCAGACTTACTGGAATGAGGGAGATACAGTTCGTGTTGCTGGTAAAGTGAATTTCTCTTCTCGTGTTATTCACGAGGAAAAAGAGGTTGGATTCGGTGACCCGATTATCGAAGACCGTACTATTTCAGTAAAAGAACTTATTATTACTTCTGGTTCTCAAAGTGCTCTTGACGGAGATTTGGCTTATGAAGCTGATGAAATTAGAGAAGCTCTGAAGAGACGCCAAGCTACTCTTGATGAGCAGAAAGATAATGCTTCTAAGAAAGAGGCTGCGCCCGCGGAGAAGAAAAGTACTGATTTTGGATTTTAAGGAGGTAATCAATAATGATTAACATCCTTGAATTACAGCCAACAAAAATCAGTAGAAACCTTAAAGGTAAGTTTATGTTAATTTATGGAGAGCCGAAAACTGGTAAAACGACTCTCCTTAGTAAACTTCCTAAATCACTCATTTTAGCCTTTGAACCTGGTACCAACGCATTAAATAATATTATGGTTGCTCCTATCACAAAATGGTCAGATTTTAAGGGAATTTTAAAGCAATTAAAAGCTCCCGCCGCACAAGAAAAGTATGACTTTATTGGAATTGACACCGCCGATATTGCGTATGAGATGTGTGAGAAATATATCTGTATCCAAGCAGGAGTAGACAATATTGGAGATATTCCTTACGGAAAAGGATATGCTCTTTGTAAAAAGGAATTCTCTGATTCTTTTAGAGAAATGGCCCAGCTCGGCTATGGTATCTGTTTTGTTTCTCACAGCGCAGAAAAGCAATTTAAGAATGAGAAAGGCGAAGATTATACTCGAATTGTTCCAGCCCTACCTACCCGTCCATATGATACCATAAATAAAATGGTAGACATCATAGGATATATTCGCAATATTAAAAATTACGAAACTGGTGAATCTAAAACTTTTCTATTCTTCCGTGGAGACGATAGATTTTTAGCAGGTTCCAGATTTAAATATATTGAACCTAGAGTAGAGTTCAGTTATGAAAATCTTGCTAATGCTATTTATGATGCGATTGATAAACAGGCAAGTGCAGATGGTACAACAAGCACAGATGAATATAACTCTTTCTATAAGCCTGAAGAGGAAGGTCGTTCATTTGAAGAAGTTATGAATGAAGCTAAAGAACTTTGGGTAAAATTAACTGACGGAAATGAGGGTAATGCTATTAAAATCTTAGATGTAGTAGAGAGAACTTTTGGTAAGAGAATGAAATTATCAGAAGCAACCGCACCTCAGAAAGATTTACTTGAACTCGTCGTTAATGAAATGAGAGATATGTAATTTTGAGGAAGGGCTTTATAAGTTAAAGCCCTTCTTCTTTTATTGAAGGAGCGTATAAATGAAAGTAATAGACACAAATATTCTACTTCATAATCCCAATATCTTAGAAGAAATAGAAGATGCTGTTATTACTATTAGGGTAATTGAAGAAATTGACGGCTTAAAGAAAAACATAAATCCAGAAGTTGCATATCAAGCGCGGCGGGCCAGCTACGCGATTCTTTCTAATGACAGTAAAATAACTTATTGCGAAGAAAGGAATGATAAACTTAGCGTTGATGATGAGCTTGTTTGGCTTTGTAAAAAGCATAAATGGGAATTGATTAGTAATGACCTTAATCTTCAAATCAAATGTAGATTTAAAAAAGTAAAATGCTCTGGATATTCTAAGGTTAAAAATAATTATACTGGTGTTATTTATTTAGCTTTAGATTTTGATGAAGCTGGTTATAATGAAGACTTAGAAAAGTTACTAAATACAAAAACTCCGCCAGAACCTATGGCGGAAAATCAATTTCTTATTGTTCAAGACAAAAATAAAGAAGTTACTGATTCATATGGCCAAAAACATAAGCAAACAATAATGTCTTTTATCTGTAAAAATGGAAAGTTAGAAATAGCAGATAATCAGTTTATTAAAAATAAGTTTGTTAATACTATAAAGCCAAGAAATGCAGAACAAGAATGTTTAATTAGACTGCTAAAAGATAAAGATATTAGTATTGTTTTGGCCGCAGGAACTTTTGGAGTTGGTAAAAGTTATCTTCTTATAAATTACGCTCTTCAAGAATTGGAAAAGGGTAATATAAATAAGATTATCTATGTGCCCAACAATTCATTTAATGAAAACACAAGAGAGATTGGCGCCCTCCCTGGAGATTTATTTGAAAAAGAAGCTATCCATATGGGAACTCTTATGGATATTGTTGGTCCAATAATTGTTGAAGAAATGGTAAAAGAAGAAAAAATAGAAGTTGCCCCAGTATCAACTATGAGAGGAAGAAACTTTACAAATAGTATTATTATTGTAAATGAGGCACAAAACTTAACAGAAGACCATGTTAAATTACTAATTGCTCGTTGCGGCGATGGTACAAGGATATTCTTTGATGGGGATATTAAACAAGCTGATAGTCATGTTTTTAGAAATAAGAATGGATTAAAACTATTACAAAAATTAAAAGATAGTCCAATCTTCTGTAAAATTTTTGGAACAGTAAAATTAGTTACTATTGAAAGAAGTTTAACTGCACAAGCATCTGCGTACTTAGATGATTCAATTTGACAATAATTAGAAATTATGATATAATTAAAGAAAGGGGTGAGAAAATGGGTAGATTGGTTAAATGCCAATATTGTCAGCAAATGGTTGATAAAGACATAGCAGTAAGATTTGATGAAAAGAACTTCCATGAAAAGTGCTGTCAAGAATATCAAGACAGAAAGCAAATCTTTAAATATGTCGCTCATTTATTCGGGTTTAAAAGCGAAAATAAACCCGGCCCCGTCATAATTTCTCAACTAAAAAACTTTAGAGAAAAATATCCTTACTATACTTATAAGGGAATTTTAAATGCTCTCACCTATTTCTATGATGTAAAGAAAGGTTCTAAAAAGAAAGCAAATGAGGGTATAGGAATTGTTCCTTTTGTATATGATGAAGCACAGGACTATTATCAAAAATTAAGTTATAAACAAGAAAAAGTGGCGGAGACAGTTATTAAACAGCTAGAAAAAGAGCCAGTGGTTATAAAGGTGAAAAAGCAAATGGAGAAAAAGGAGAAACCACTTTATAATTTAGAAGAATTATAGGTATTGGAGGTCGCATGAGTGAATTTAGATAAGAATACGATTCTTCAAATATTTGGCTCTCTTATGAAAAATCCTATGCTTTTAGCAGAGGTAGATAAGTATTCATTAACTCCACAAGATTTCTCCACTAACTTTGAAAAATATATTTTTGCCGCAATAAATAATTTATATCAGAATGGTGCAGAAAGAATCAGCGTAGTTGATATTGATAATTATTTAGTTGGTCATGAAACTGTATATGGAGTATTTACAGAAAATAATGGTATTGAATACTTAAATGACGCAGAAGATTTAGCAACTCTTGAGAATTTTAACTACTACTATAATAAGTTAAAAAAGCATAATGCTATCAGGGATTTAAAACTTATGGGTTTTAATACTAATAAGATTTATCCAGAAAATATGCTTGATGAAGATAGAGAAAGTAAACTAAATGAGTTCGAGAAAATGTCTGTTCAAGATATTTTTAGTAGCGTTAAAGCAGATGTTGCAAAAACAGAGTCAAAATACGCAAAGAAATCAAATACACAAACTTTAAAAGCAAATGATGGAGTTCGAGACTTAATTAAGAAACTCAAGACAACTCCTGAAATTGGAGTAAATTGCCAAGGGGAAATATTTAATACTGTCGTTAGAGGAGCAAGACGAGGAAAATTTTATATTCGCTCCGGCGGCACTGGTACTGGGAAGACAAGAAGTATGGTAGGAGATGCTTGTTATATAGCTTATCCTATTAGGTACAATTCAAGAACAGAACTTTGGGAGAATACTGGAAGTTGTGAGAAAATTCTTTACATTGGAACAGAGCAGAAGCCAGATGAAATTCAAACTATGATTTTAGCCTATCTTACTGGAATAAATGAAGAGAAAATTCTTTATGGTAATTTTAATGAAAAAGAAGAAGAACTTTTAGAAAAAGCAATGAAGTTAATGGATATTTATGAAGACAATTTTATTATTTCTCAAATTCCAGACCCAAGTATAAATGAGGTAAAAACACATATTAGAAAATTCTGTTTAATTGAAGGAATTGAAAATGTTTTTTATGATTATATTTTCTCTAGTCCAGGACTTCTAAGTGAATTTAGAGATTTAAAAATACGCGAGGATAGACAAACGTTATGTCCTCTTATATAGCTTTACCGCTTATCAGCGGGGTTACGGCGCCCGCGCCGTAGCTAACGGGGAAGCCTAAGTCGAAAGATATGGTAATCCCGTGGGAATCAAAATATTGAAGTAATTCATCACAAAAACTACATATATATGTAAGGATGGTGATGATAAATGAAATTTAATTATTATCAAATAATTAACATTAAAAATGATAAAAAGTATATTGGAATAACAGAAAAAGAAGCCAATATTCGATTCAAAGAACATAAAAATTTATTAAATAAAAATAAACATCCTAATTATAATCTTCAAAAAGATTGGAATTTATTTGGAGAAGAAAATTTTGTTTTTAGTTTGATAGAATCTTGTGATTATAATTCTTTAGAAGAAGGATACGAAAGAGAGCATTATTTAATTTCAAATAGTGAAAATTTATATAATATTGCTCCAGGTGGTCGAATAAATCCTATGTATTCTAAAGAAATAAAAGAAAAAATGATAAAAACAAAACAAGATTCAGTTCCTAATATTTATCAATTAGAAGAAATTGAGGAGAATGTTTTTAAAGTAATAAATAAATTTAATTCACAAAAAGAAGCTCAAAAATTAACTGGATTATCTCAAGCCAATATATCTAGAAGCATAAAAGAAAAAGTTAAAGGTTCTGGATATTATTGGATAGAAGAGAATCAGTTACTCAATTTTGAGAAAGAATGGAAGCCAAAAAGAACAAAATTTAAACCAACAGCCCAGCTGAATGAAAAAGAAGAAATAATAAAAGTTCATCACAATCAATCTTCTTTTGATAAAGAATACGGATGGGGTTCTGGATGCGTTAGACAAGCTGTTGCTAAAAACTGGAAGGCACACGGAATTAAATTTATTTCAATAGATGAATCAGAATATTACAAAATAAAACCAATTACTTTAATATTTTGAAGCCTGTATCGACTATTCCTTTTCAAAGGGAAGTACAATCTCTATTGATACGAGATTGGAAAGAGCTATAGTCACATAGTGATTAAAAGATAGTCAGTACCAATAGAAATATTGGATAATACGGTAGTTTTAATGATGCTATCAACTACACTTAAAGACCTTGCGGCCGAACTAGATGTATTTATTATGTCAGCTACTCAGGTCAATGGAGAATTGGATGATAAAAAGGGAATAAAAAATCAGACTTGTTTGCGCGGAGCAAAAAGCATAGCAGATAAAGTTGATGTCGGATGTATTACAATGAAAGTAACACAGGATGAACTTACGACTTTAGATATTCTTATTAAAAAAAGAGGTATTAAACCTAATCAGGTAACTGATATTTATAAAGTAAGAAGAGGACGATATAACGATGTTCGTATTTGGAGTTATATGGATTTAGGAACTTGTAGAAAACAAGACCTATTTATAACAGACGCAAACTTTAAAGAAATAGATGGATTTCAAACAATCAGAATTTTATTTGATGAAGATAGAATTGGTGAATATGACTCTATTATACAACTTCTTAATACTGGCGAAGTCACAGAAACATTAGAAGAAGTTTTAGAGGAAAAAGAATTAAATGTTGAGGAATTAGGAAATTCTGACCTTAAAGATATTATTTCAGAAAGGCCAGTATTTGCAGGTTTATTATTTTAAGAAAGGAGAGATAAGATTTGGAAAAGTTAGACTTATATGAGCTACAAAAAAGTTTAACTACTGAAAATATTATCACTCTTGTTACTAGTCTCGGAGCAGATAGATACGATGATAAGGAAAATTATATTATTTTTCCTACTATTTGTCATAATGAAAATTCAGAAGATGCTAGTATGAAATTATATTATTATAAGAATACTGGGTTATTTACTTGCTATACGGATTGCGGAGAATCTTTTAATATTTATACTCTTATTGAAAAAGTTTATGCTCTTCAAAATAGAGAAATCAGATTTTCCGAAATAGTAAATCTTGTTCTTGAAAAAACCGGTATTGATTCTTCTTTATATCAATTTGGGGAAAAGAGATATAAAAGTACATCTGATAAATATAAAAAGAAAAATAGACAAAGAGAATTAGAAATATTTGATGATAAGGTATTAGGAGTTTTTGATAAACATTATCCGGTAGAATGGATAGCAGAAGGCATATCAAGAGAAAGTATGGATAAATATAATATTTTATATTCAATATCCAGAAATAAAATTATTATTCCTCATTATAATATTAGTGGACAGTTAATTGGAATAAGAGGAAGAAGTCTTAATAAAAGAGAGATAGAAGAATTTGGTAAATATATGCCTGTTGAGGTAGAAGGAAAATGGTATTCTTTTCCTTTATCACAAAATCTTTATGGGCTTAATGTTAGTAAAGAGGGAATAAAAAAGAAGAAAAAGATAATTCTTTTTGAGGGCGAAAAATCTTGTTTAAAGTATGATAGAATGTTTGAAGATAATATTAGCTGTGCTGTTTGTGGAAGTGCCTTTAATAAAAATCAATTAAATATTCTTCTAAAAAATTTTGAATTAGATGAGATTATAATAGCCTTTGATAAAGAATTTGAAAGATATAATGATGAAAAGGGAAGAGAATATTTTAATAAATTAGAAAGTATTTGTAGAAAGTATCAAAATTATTGCAATTTTTCATTTTTGTTTGATAAAGAAAATTTATTAAAATTAAAAGATTCTCCAATAGATAGAGGAAAAAATATCTTTCTTCAATTATATGACCAAAGAATTCATTTTAGGAGTATGTTGAACTAATGAAATATAATTGTAACCACATAATAAAAGAGAATTTCTTAGAATCTCTTTTGAGATTAAGAGGAATAGATAATTATTTAGAATATCTAAATCCAAAGCCAGAAGATTTATGCAATCCATATGATTTAGATAATATCTCCGAAGCGGCTGACCTACTACTAGAAAAACTAGAAGATAAAACTAGCGAAATTCATTTTATTGTAGACTGTGACCAAGATGGATATACTTCATCTGCAATGCTTTGGAATTACATTAAAGAACAGTATCCAGAAGCAAAACTTTCTTATCATATTCATTCAGGTAAACAGCATGGACTTGAAGATATGATTGATAATATTGAAAATTCTAGAGAAAAAATAGACCTTATGATTATTCCAGATGCAGGAAGTAATGATTATGAATATCATAAAAGATTAGCAAATATGGGTATTCCTATTATTGTGCTTGACCACCATGAAACTGATAGATATAGCGAAGATGCTATTGTAGTAAATAATCAGTTATCAGAAAATTATTCAAACAAAGGACTTTCTGGCGCAGGCGTAGTATATAAATTTCTTGAAGTTCTTGATGATAAATTAGGTATTCAAAAAGCAGACGATTATATGGATTTGGCCGCCGTAGGTATCGTCGGCGACATGATGACCATGACAACCATTGAAAATAGATATATCGTATCAAAAGGATTAAGTAATATTAAAAATAATTGTATTGAGGAGATTATAAATAAACAATCTTTCTCAATTAAAGATAAAGACCATATTACTCCAATAACAGTTTCATTCTATATTGCCCCTCTAATTAACGCAGTTATTAGAGTCGGAAGAGAATCAGAAAAAGAAACTTTATTTCTCTCTCTCATTGACGGAAAGAGAATGGTTCCAAAAATTAGCAGAAATAAAGTTGTTGAGGGGCAATTCGAATCACTTGGTGAACAGAACGCTCGTAACTGCGTAAATGCGAGAGGACGACAAAATAGAGCTAAAGATAAAGCGATTGAGCAACTAGAAATGAAGATTGTTAAAAATGGCCTTGATGAAAATAAGATTATTTTTGTTGAAGTAGATAATGAAGATATTGATTCTACTCTTACCGGTCTTGTTGCGATGCAACTGATGGCTAAATATAAAAAGCCAGTAATTGTAGCAAGAGAAAATGATGAAGGGTTCTTAAGAGGAAGTGCTCGTGGAGATACTAAAAGTGCTTTAAAAGATTTAAGACAATTCTTTATTGATAGTGGATACTTTGAATATGCTGAAGGACACGCAGCTGCTCATGGTGTTTCTATTGAAAGAAAGAAATTAGAACCATTTATCAACTATGCTAATAAAGAGCTAGCTGATGTTAATTTTAATGAAGGAGTCTATGAGGTTGATTTTGTTTTCAAAGCGGAAGAAGGAGATAAAATAGCTGAAGCTGTTTTGGATTTGACTAAATTTCCTGATATTTGGGGGAAAGATAACGAAGAACCTTTAATAGCCGTCGAAAATATTAGATTAAAAAGAAGTGATATTACAGTTTACGATACTAAGTCTCCAGCAACAATAAAATTTACTTATGCCGGGATTGATTATTTAAAATTTTCTGCTGATGCTTTTAAAGAAGAATTAGACGAAATGAAAGAGATTGAACTTACTATTGTTGGTAGAGCAAATCTTAACGAATGGCAAGGTACAACAAAACCACAAATATTTATTGAAGATTATAATTTAAGAAATCCTGTTTTTGATTTTTAAGGAGAAATTTTATGGTTATAGAGAAAACTTACTGTGATTTTTGTAAGAAAGATAAAGAAAATATAAAGAGAATTTATGTCTTTAAAAGAAGAAAATGTGATGCCGCAGGACAAATGGAAGATGATGATTATCCTATAGATTTATGTCCTAACTGTATGGCTAGAGTAATTTCCGCAATGCAACACGGTGCGAAACTAACAGAAATATTGCCAGAATAAAACTTAAACTGATAAACCTTCAATTCTTGACTTTATTATAATAATATGTTATAATATAAGAAAGAAGGTGAGAAAAATGATAGGAATTTATAAAATCACTAATAAAGTAAATAATAAAGTTTATATAGGAGTATCATTAGATATTGAGAAACGATGGAAACAACATAAAATAAATTATCTTAATTCCTCAAACAAAGAATATAATAAATATCTCTATCAAGATTTTCGTAAATATGGAATTGAAAATTTTGTTTTTGAAATTTTAGAAGAGTTGCCTAAATCAGAAATTTATGAAAGAGAGAAATATTGGATAAAATATTTTGATTCTTCTGTTTCTGGTTATAACGAAACTTTAGGTGGAGAATGTGGTAGTTTAAAAGGACATTGTTCAGGAGAGAAAAACGGCAGAGCTAGATTAACTAAAGAAGATGTTATTTTAATCCGACAAGATTATAATAATCATATAAAGAAAAAAGATAGTTATGAAAAATTTAAAGATAAAATATCTTTTGGAGGTTTTAGTAAGGTTTGGACTGGAATTACTTGGAAAGATATAATGCCAGAAGTTTTTTCTAAAGAAAATAAAGAATGGCATTCTACTTTCGGAAAAACTAATTGCGGAGAAAACAATGGATGCTCTTTGTTAAATAAAAATCAAATTTTAGAAATTAGAATTGCGAAAAAGAATGGTAAAGATAAAAAAGAAGTTTTTCAAGATTACTCAGATTTAATAGCTTATTCAACTTTCGAGCAAATTTGGTATGAAATGACTTATAAGGAGGATGTTTTATGAATATAAATGAGATTCCTAGATGTGAAACACATAGTCATAGTCATTTCTCTAACGTCCGTTTGCTTGATAGCATAAATAGGCCAAAAGATTTGATTTTAACAGCAGCAAAGTTAGGTTTAAAAGGTATTGCTTTAACAGACCACGAAATTTTAGCTGGTCATGTTGAATGGCTTCAATTAGAGAAATCTTTAAAGGAAAAGGGGGAAATCCCCCAAGACTTTAAATGTATGTTGGGAAATGAGATTTATTTGACTGATGATAGGAGAAAATCTCAAAAATATTTCCACTTTATTTTAATTGCGAAAGATACAGAAGGTCATAGGCAGTTGAGAGAATTATCTTCTAAAGCATGGTATAATTCTTATTATGATAGAGGCATGGAAAGAGTTCCAACTCTTAAATCGGAATTAAAAGAAATTATTGAAAAGAATAAAGGCCATATAGTAGCAACTACTGCTTGCCTCGGCGGCGAGCTGCCCAATCTTGTTTTAGCTTTAACAAAAGCAGAAAGTGCAAGAAATAAAAATAATGATGAAATTAACTCTATCAAAGGAGAAATTGTCAGTTTTTTAAAGTATTGTACTGACCTTTTTGGAAAAGATTTTTATATTGAAATTGCTCCAAATGCAGATTCAAAAGAGCAAATAACTTTTAATAATAGAGTTAAAGATATAGCAAAAGCTCTCGGAATTAAAATGATTTTTGCAACTGACGCTCATTATTTAACAGCAAAAGACAGACCAATGCATAAAGCTTATCTTAACTCTAAAGATGGAGAAAGAGAAGTCGATGGATTCTATGGTGCGGCCCACTTAATGGATAATCAAGAAGCTTTTGACAATCTTTATCCTTTCTATAATGAAGAAGAGTTTAGTGAACTGTGCGGCAATACCATGGAAATATTTGATAAAGTAGAAAAATATGATATTTTTCACAACCCTATTATTCCTATGGTGGATGTAAAAGATTATCCAAAAACTCTTTCTTATTTTGGGGTTAATAATAGTTATAGAGATGAACTCGATTCAAACTGGAAAACAATTAAGTATTTACTATTATCTGATAATATTCAAGAGAGATATTGGATAAACCAGTGCCTTGAAGGGCTAATAACTAAAGATCTCTTTGGTAAAGACGGATATATTGACCGCATAGAGATAGAAGCAGATATCATTAAGACTATTAGTGAAAAATTAGGGAACTGCTTATTTGCTTATTTTAATACTTTTCAACACTATATTGATTTGTTTTGGGAATGTGGCAGTTTAAGTGGCCCTGGTCGTGGTTCTTCAGTCTGTTTCCTTTCTAATTACTTACTTGGTATTACTCAGTTAGACCCTATTAAATGGGAACTTATGGAATGGCGTTTCTTAAATAAAGAAAGAGTTGAACTTCCTGATATTGATACTGATTTAAGCCCAAGTAAGAGAAAGTTAATCTTTAAAAGAATTAGAGAAGAGAGAGGAGAACTTAATTTAGTTCAAGTTTGTACTTTTGGGACAGAAGGAACTAGAAGTGCAATTCTTACTTCTTGTCGAGGATATAGAGGAAAAACTCTTGAAAACGGAGAATTTGAATATCCTAACGGTATTGATGTTGATATTGCTCAATATATGACCGGACTTATTCCTCAAGAAAGAGGATTCTTATGGCCGCTAGATGATGTTATTAACGGAAATGAAGAAAAAGAAAGAAAACCTATTAAGGCTTTCTTAGAAGAAGTAAACAAGTATGATGGTCTTTTAGATATTATGCTTTCAATTGAAGGACTTGTTAATAAAAGAAGTCAACATGCAAGTGGTGTTATTCTTTATAATAATTCTCCTTTTGAAACTAATGCTTTAATGAGAAGTCCAAATGGAGATTTAACAACTCAATTTGCTTTGCATGAGAGTGAAGCATTAGGAGATACCAAATTTGACTTTCTAGTAACGGAAATTTGTGACAAAATTACAAACGCTTTGAATCTTTTAAAACAAGATGGATATTTTAAAGAGTGTAATTCTTTAAGAGAAATCTATGAGAAATATCTTCATCCAGAAGTTATCAATCTTAATGATAAAAAAGTGTGGGAAGCTCTCGCGGCTGGAACAGTTCTTGATGTCTTTCAGTTTAATAGTGACGTTGGACTTCAAGCAGCAAAACTTATTAAAGCAGAAAATCCTATTGAAATGACAATGGCAAATGCTCTTATGAGATTGATGGGAGAAAAAGATAAAGAAAGACCTCTTGACCGTTATGTTCGTTTAAAAAACAATATGAATGAATGGTATAGTGAGGTTAGGAATAGAGGTTTATCAGAGAATGAAATAAAAGTTCTTGAAAGATATTATCTTCCTCGAAAAGGAGTTCCAGCACTTCAAGAAGATTTGATGTTAGTATGTATGGACAAGGATATTGCTCATTTTACTTTAAAAGAAGCAAATAACGCAAGAAAAGTTGTTGCAAAGAAGAAGATGGATCAGATACCTGAACTCAAAGAGCAATTTTTAAATAATTGTCCTAATCATAATTTTGGTGAATATGTTTGGGAAACAACAATGGGGCCGCAGATGGGTTATTCGTTTAAAATAGCAGACGACCTAAATAGTGATATTTAGTGATAAATTTCCGAAATTGCGGGAAGTTCCTTAGAGCCTTGACAACCAAACAATTATAGTAATATAATTGCGGCGAGGGTAATGACCAAGGTATGGTAAAATCGTCAAGGATTGGATAATCCGCAGCAAAATTTCTAACTTTTTGAATACAAAATTGTAAAGTTTCACACTAAAGATTACACTTATATTTAGAGGTGATATCAATGGGAGCCAAAAAATATAGTGTAGAACAAGAAAAACAAATCGCAAAAGAATATATTGAGGGAATTCCAATAGAACAACTTGTAAAAAAATATGGTTATTCTACTCGAAAATCTATAACAGATAAAGTAAAGAAATATTATCCAGAAGAATGGGATGATATAAAAGCTCATAGACGAGTAGTTCAAAAAGGATATGATTATAAATTAGAAAAAATATCTAGTGAATTCGATGCTTATTTTTTAGGTTTAATGCTTACAGACGGTTATGTTGTTAAATCTGAAAATGCGGTTGGTATAGATTTAACGGATGAAGATTGTATTAAATTTTTATCTGAAATAATAGGAAAAAACTATACTACTTATGATGATAATAACCGTTCTCATGAATATAATAATAAAGAAATTATTTCTAAGAAAAAAAGACATCGACTTTATCTAAATAGTAAAGAATTAAAGTCAAATCTTTCAAGATTTGGAGTAGTAGAAAATAAAACTCATATAATTCCAAAAATTAGGTTATTACCCGAAGAAGAAAAATATATCCCATATATAATCAGAGGAATTATAGATGGAGATGGAGAAATAAATATAACAAATGAAACTTTTGGAATTAGAATTACGACTATGTCCTTTGAATTCGCTCAATGGATAAAAGAAACTTTAGAGGATAAATTATATTGTATTGATATATCAATACATCAAAGAAAAACCAATATCTATAGTGTTGAAACTTATAAAAAAGATAACATGCTGAAGATTTTAGCTTTAGTATATAATAAACCTTATGGCATGAATCGAAAGTATGAAAAATTTAGAAAGATGTTCAGAGACTATAATGGAGACTTCTTAACTAATTAAGAAGATGGTATAGTCCAGACCGCAATAGAAATAGCTTAGGAAACTAAGTGCGGTAAAGTGCCCTACCCCACTCATTAGCTTATAGTTTTGTTGGAATTCAAACTCTTATTCTTGCAACTGAATATCCAAGTATTTATTGGAATTGCGCTTGTCTTATCACCAATAGTGGTGGCAATGAAGATGCAGAGGATGAAGAAGATGACGATAACAAGAGCAATCAAAACCGTGTATCCGAACTTATATCAGTATCAAATAGAAATGATGATAATGATGATGAATCGGAAGCAGAGGAAGATGATGAAGATAGTGGCGAAGAAGATACTACAAAGAAAAAGAAAAAAGCAAGAAATACAAACTACGGGAAAATCTCAACAGCAATCGGAACAATGCAACACGCAGGAATTTCAGTTTCGCCGCCAGATATAAATAAATCATCATTTACTTTCATACCAGACGTCGATACAGATACTATAATTTATGGAATAAAAGGAATTAACAGAATAGGTAATGAACTAGTTAACGAAATAATTAGTAAAAGACCTTATAGTTCAATCAACGATTTCTTGTCAAAAGTAAAAGTAAATAAACCTCAAATGGTAAGTCTAATTAAATCTGGTGCTTTTGATAAATTTGGCAAATCAAGAGAAGAAGTTATGTATAAATATATTGATTTAATAACAGAGAAAAAACAAAGACTAACTCTTCAAAATATGAAAATGTTAATAGAACATAGGTTAATTCCAGAAGAACTTGATTTTGAGCGCCGGGTATTTAATTTTAATAAGTATCTTAAAAAATGTAAAATAGGGGATAATTATTATCTTGATGAAATTGCTTACAAATTCTATGAAGATAATTATGATTTAGATTTACTATGGTATGAAGAAGATACTTGTTTAATAGCTCAAAAAGATTGGGATAAAATTTATAAGAAACAGATGGATGTAGTAAGAGAATATATAAAAACCAATTCTACTGAACTATTAAATAAATTAAATTCAGAATTATTTGATGAAAACTGGTCTAAATATTGCGGCGGAAGTATCAGTAAGTGGGAAATGGATAGTATTAGTTTTTATTACCATGAGCATGAGCTAGCGGACATTGACGAAAGTGCTTATAATATTTGTGATTTTACAGAACTACCAGAAGAGCCGGAAGTAGATAGAGTTATAGTAATGAACGGAAGAGATGTCCCATTATTTAAGCTCCATAGGATAGCAGGAACTGTTTTAGATAAAAATAAAACAAAAAACTCTATTACTCTATTGACAAATTATGGAGTTGTAAATGTTAAAATCTATCAAGCTCAATTTGCAAAGTATGATAAACAGATAAGTCAGAAACTGGCGGATGGCCGCAAGAAAATTATTGAAAGGTCATGGTTCTCAAGAGGTAATAAACTTATGATTACTGGAATAAGAAGAGGAGATAACTTTATTCCTAAAATCTATAAAAATAGCATTTATAAAGAACCAATAGATTTAATAAAAGAAGTAGATGGAAATGAATTAGTATTAGTAACTCATAGAGCGGAGGAAGAGTAATGGATATAGGATTATTAGACCAAGATGCTCTTTCTTCTCCAAATTCTTTTCTTCCTAATTTAGAGATAATGAAACTTTCAACTTATTATAAAAAAAATAAAAATTATGTTTCTTTTATTTTAGACCCTAGTAAAATAGAAAGATATAATAAAATTATTCTTAGAAAAGATATGAATGATGGAGATTATCTTTCAGAACTTTTTTTAGAAGATAAATGTGAATACGGCGGCCTTGCCTTTACTAATGGAATATATGTTCCTTTAGCCGAAGAAATAGAAGATTCTGTTCCAGACATTTCTATTTATAATTCTTACTTTAGAAAGATACTTATAGGAAAGAAAAAATATGAAGATTTACAGAGAAGACTATTAAAAAGTTCTTTTATTAGATTATCTTCAAATGGACAGGCTTGTAATTTAGACCCATCAAAAGGTTTTATTGGAGACAGCGCGAGAACTGAAAATCTTATTTATATTTATGATATTGGAATATTTCTTATTCAAGGCGCCGACGAAGCAATAGATAATATTGTTTTGGGGAAAAAACAAAAAGCTAAACTTATTTATCCTCAATATTCTAGTGATTTTTCAGAAATTGAAAAATGGTGCAAAAAGAAATGGAGCCATAGTGAAAATCGTTTTATATACAATAAAATAATTTTGAATAAAGAATTAAAAGAAATTTGTGGAAAATCTACAGAATTTGTGTGTAAACCAGTAATTCTAATGTGTAATGATAAAAGCGAGACTTATACTGATAATTTTCTAAAATCTGATTTTAGAAACTCTCTAAACAGAATAATTTATGTAATGACAGGGAACTTCAAAATTAAATTTGAATGTAAGAGAGAACCAAAAGATAAAAACTTTAAAATGTTATATAAGAATCTGATATTATGGAGTAATGGCAGATTCGGAAAATTTACTTTTAGAGAATATCTTTTTGGGAAAGGTCAGAAAAAAACTACAATCTTTTTAGATAGTCTTGCTGAAAATGATGCTTCTTTGAGAGAGCTAATTAGTATTGCTCCTCAAAAAATTTATAGCAAAGGAGGAAAATGGTTATTATGACTGATATTGAAAGAAAAGATAGAATTGATTTTCTTAATAAGCAAATAGAAGAAATTCTATCTCCGAGTAAATTTACTCTTAATAATATAGTTTTAGAACTACAAAGAGAAATTGGAAAATTACAAGATGAATGTAATCATAAATATCATGAAGGGTTTTGCGAATATTGCTATAAATCCGAGGAGTAATAAATGAAGAGAAAAGCTAGTGTAATTAAAGCCGATAAAATTAACAGTTTTAGATTTGAAAGTATGAATATTCCAGAAATCGAAGATATACCAGATATGACTCCTGTGAAGAAGCCTTGCGGCCCTATTAAGAAAGCAGTAAGAGATTTCTTAGACACAAAAGATGTAAAAGATTTTAATAAGATTCTTGAAATTGCAGATACTTTAAATAGAACAATTATTATTGAAGAAATTGATGAAGAATCTGGAGTAGTTGCAGAAAGTTTAATTCGTTTTTGGAACAGGTATGATGAAGAAAACGAAATCCCTATTGAAGAAAGAGAACCAATTAAAGTATATATTGATTCTCCAGGTGGATATCTTACTTCTACTTTTACTATTATGGACTCAATCAAATTATCAAAAACTCCTGTTTGGACTATAAATATAGGTTGTGCTTATAGCGGAGGATTCTTCATCTTTATCTGCGGGCATAAAAGAATTGCTTATCCTACTTCATCTTTCCTTTACCATGAAGGAAATGGTAGTGTTAGTGGTGATGCAAATAAATTTCAAAATCAAGCAGATTTTTATAAAAAACAAAGACAAAAGCTAAAAGAATTTACTTTAAAATATACAAAAATTACTGAAGAACAGTATAACGAGCATATAAAAGATGATTGGTGGCTATTTGCTGATGAAGCGATAGAATTGGGAATCGCAGATGAAATAGCAACTGAATTCATCTAAGGAGTAGCTAATGGAACTACTTATTATTCTAACCTTTATTCTAGCCTTTGGAGCTGGAATTATTATAGGATATTTTGTAAAAAGAAAAATAAATCAACAAATAAATAATAATATAGCGAAAGCAGAAATGGATATTCTCAATAACTATCATGAAAAGATAGAAAATGCTAAAGAAAAATGGGAAAATTTAAAGAAACAAACAGAAGAAGCAACATTAGCCTTTAATAATTTGACTGCGAGTATGAAAGAAGCACAAGAAAGAGAATTAAAAATTTGCTACGAAAATGGACTAGAGGAAATCAAACGGAAGCTTCTCAAGGCAGACTCTGAATTAAACGCAAATTATCAAGAAAATAGATTAAAATATAGTAAAGAAATTAACGAAATTAAATCTGAATTAGACCTTTTCAAAGCTGCCCGCCGAGCGATAATTGATGACCAAAAGCGGCAAGAAGAAATGGAAACAAATAGAAATTTCTATATGCTTCAAATAGGACAATATGATAAGATGGATATTGAACAATTAAGACTAATTGAGCCTAAACTTCATAATAAAGAAGTATTAAATAAGCTAATATGGTCAACCTATTATCAAGTTCCTTATAAAGATTTAATAGGAAGAATATTTGGAACTAGGAAAGTTTCTGGAATATATAAAATAACTTGTGTAGAGAACAATAAAACTTATATTGGAAAATCTGTTGACGTTGCTAATAGATGGTCTGAGCATATTAAGAGTTCTCTTGAAATAGGAACAATAGCTAAAAATCAACTTTATACTTTAATGAAAGAAAAAGGAGCAGAAAATTTTACTTTTGAGTTGCTTGAAGAAGTCAATAAAGATAAGCTCCTTGAACGAGAATCGTATTGGATAAAGTTTTATGAAACTGATTCTTACGGATTGAATATGAAGGGGTAAGTCTAAATTTGACTTATCCCTATTTTTGTGGTATAATATAAGTATAAAGAAAGGAGAAAATAAATATGATTAAAGAATTTGTAGAAAAGTGGGATAAGAATAAAGATAAATTAGAAGATTTTATTAAAACCCATAAGCAAGACGATTATTATAGTTATGAAGATTTGGTTAAACTTTTATTTAATATTATTATAAATGCGAACGAAGAACGGGAATTTGATGTTTTTGATACAGATAATATAATTACTATTGATGATGGAAATTATCAAGGAACTCAAATTTTTATTCTTCATAAAAATTCTTATCAACCTATCGTAAAAGAATATGTTTATACAAGCGTATATTATGGCTCTTGTAGCGGATGTGATACGTTACAATTTATTCAAAGTCAAAATTATGGATATGATATTCCTACTGAAAATCAAGTTAAAGACTATATGACATTATGTCTTCATTTGTTACAAAAATGTCATTATATGCAAGAAACGAGTGATAACGATGAATAATGAAATTGAAGCATTAAAAGCACTTATATTTGAAATATATGCCGCAGGATATCAAGATAGTATAAATAATATAGATATTGTAAAAGGTTGGAACAAGTTTTGGGAAAATTTAATTAGGAGGGCTAGTCTTGATTAAAATAGATAATATTGATGTGTTTAATTTTGAAGGGGCTTTAAGAGGTATGCGTAATCCTATGAATAGTTGGGATAAGAGCGATAGTATATTCAATGCTGGTTTTGGCTCGAATAGCACAATTCTAGGTGAAAATGATTTGAAACTTATGCAGTCCCTTGTTAAAGCAGGAACAGACCATTCTAAATTTATGAGAATGATTAATGTTACTATGGATATTACTGCTCCGATGTATTTTACCAAGGAACTAGATACCTACAAAGTAGGAACTGTAAGAAATAGTTGTTCTACAATGCATAAGATTCATAGCAAGGAATTTACTTTAGATGATTTTAGTTGTGAGCATTTATTCTATGATATTGAGGATACTCTTAAGGAATGTTATAACTATTCAGCTGTTCTTACTCATACATTAACTGCATTGAATAGTGCGAGAGAACATTACCTTAAAACAAAAGATAAAAAATACTGGTGGCAAATGATTCAACTTCTTCCCTCTTCCTATAATCAAAAGTTTACTTGGCAAGCTAATTATCAAGTTTTGCGTAATATTTACTTTTCGCGCCGTAACCATAAATTAGATGAATGGCATGATTTTTGTCATATGATTGAAGGACTACCTTATGGAAAAGAATTGATATGTTATAATATTGGAGGAAATGAGAATGAAGCATAAGTTATTTATTCCTATTTTTCAAGAAGGAAAATATGTTTTTCAGTTTACAAAAGAAGAGCTAGAAAAGCTTTTAGATGAAACTTATGACGAAGGACATAAAGAAGGGTATAATGAAGGATATAAAGAGGGAAGAAACGCCTGGTCTTATCCATATGTAACTACTCCTAATATTACTAACGGGACTGGCGGCGCGCCGACCTATGATTCTAATAAGACTATCTGTTAAGGAGAAATTAAATGAGACTACTAAAGAAAACCGAAGAATATCGTGTAGATAGTGAAATTGAAGCAAAGGAAGCTATGGAAAAATTTCGTAGTGAAGCCGCAGAGAAAGGATATAGTGTGGGTTCTTGCGGATATACTTATAAAGAAAAGAAAGCAAAAGGGGAAGTAATTGATGAAGCATGGATTGTAAAAGTTGTGAAAATTTACGGAACCGTTTGGGATAATATTTAATAGAGAGGTAAAGAGAATGGCTGATATTTTTGATACGCAAGGAAATAAGTTAAATTCAGAGAAAGATGTGGAAAATACTGCCGCAGGCTTGGCTTATATTTTTGATATGCCCGATGAAATGTTTAAAATGGTATATCCTCAAATGAAAGAGGAGTTTATTAAAACAGTAAAAAATGGAGAATTTGAAAAAGAGGCTTTTCAGCAAGGAGTTTCTGCAAAAGAAAAGCTAGAAGCAATCAATTCTTTTAAAGATTTAAGAGAAGAAATAAAAGATGAATTGAGTGCAGAGAAACTAGATTTTCTATCTCTCTTAATTGAATCTATGGAGAATATCCTAAATTCTATTGGTTATCGTGATTCTGTTGTTGTAGCAGTTGAATTTTGCCATGAGAATGCAAAAGAGCCTACTTATGCAAATCCAGACGATGCTGGATGCGATGTCTATGCTGTTGAAGATACTTTAATTGCTCCAGGAGAAACAAAAATTATTCCTACTGGACTTAAAGTAGCTATTCCCGCAGGTTGGATGATTAGCGTAAGACCTAGAAGTGGAATGAGCGCTAAAACAGGTATTAGAGTTGCAAATGCTCCTGGAACTATTGATACTGGTTATCGTAATGAAGTCGGAATTATTCTGCATAATACTAGCGATACTCCTTATGGTATTCGTACTGGAGATAGAATTGCTCAATTTGTTATTGAGCCAGCTCCAATGATTAAATTTAAGAAAGTAGAAAGCGTGGCTGATATTGGAGAAAATAGGGGCGGCGGATTTGGCCATAGCGGGAAGTGATTAGGTGAAATTCAAAATAGAAGATATTAGAAAGGAGTTGGAGGATAGAGAGTGGAAATTATTATCGGAGCAATATCACAACTTGGATACAGAGTTAGAAATGATTTGTCCAGAAAATCATAAAGTATACTTAACTTATCGAAAATGGAGAGTATACCATGAGTGTCCAGTTTGCAGTAAAAATCCTCTAAAATCTTCTGAGATGAAAGTTGTTCCAAGAAAGAGCGGAACAACAAGAATATTGGCTCTTGACCAAGCTACAAATGTTAGCGGCTGGGCTGTATTTGATGATAAAGAGCTTGTTCAATGTGGAACTTTTCAATCTAATCAAGCCACTCTAATAGAAAAAATAGAAACCGTTAGACAATGGGTTGTTAGTATGGTCGATATGTGGCAACCTGATAGAGTAGTTATCGAAGATATACAACTTCAACAATTTGGAGCAAAAGATGGTAATAATGTTGAAGGAGTAACTACTTATAAAGCTCTAGCTCATTTACAAGGAGTTCTTTTAAATTTCTTTTATATTAACAATATTAAAAACGATATTGTCCATGCTGCTACTTGGCGAGCATATTGTGGAGTAAAAGGAAGGACAAGAACAGATAAGAAAAGGAGTGCTCAACTTCTTATTAAAGAATGGTATGACACTAGTGTTACTCAAGACGAAGCTGATGCCATTTGTATCGGAAAATATGAAGCGGAACAAAATTTTCATAATAATACTATGATAGAATGGTAAAAGAAAAAGAGAGTCTATTGACTCTCTTTCCCTTTATATTACGCGGTATTAAGGCTATAAACACTTCCTGTTGGTTGCGGGAAGAGTGGCTGATTCATCTGATTTCCCTGAAATTGCTGGTTATTCATTAAAAACTGTGGATTCTGTTGCGGCGTGACCTGCTGGACATTCGTTGGCTGATTTGAGGGAGGAACGGAAGTTGCACCCTGTCCAGTCTGTCCAAAATACGGATAGTTCATTTAATCACCTCAATTTTATTTTTCCTTCCAGATATTAGTGAAAAACTGGGAGAAATTTTACAAAAAATTGGGTATCACTATAAAAAAATTTCCAATTTTCAACTTTATATAAAAAAATACCCTAACCATTAGGTTAGGGTACTTATTTTTCTAGAGCTTATTCGATTACAGGGTCTAGTGCATAAATATCACGAGGCGATAGTTCTAAAACTTCGAGTTCTTCAAGAGTAAATTTAGTATCTGGAATATCTACTTCAATATCTTCCAATTCTTTTACTCTTTCATTACACTCAACTTCTTTGCCCTCAATAATCTCAACATTTCCATTCTCTAAGAAGATTGGTTGGCCATTCTCGTCTTTCTTTCCAAATTCAAAAATAATATCTCTCATTTTCTCATTGAAGAAAGCCTCTTCTGTTTCAATGGCTTTAAGCAGTTTCATAAATTTGTAAGCTGTTTTAGTGGGCATTTTAGCATCCACAACGGTAGCACCGATTCCTTTAATCTGTAATGCAGTATTCATATTAACTTTCATTAGATAGTCAACGCTCCTTTTAATCTTTTCTGTAATTATATTATACCAGACTTTTATAATAAAGTCAAGTTTTAAAGTATTCTTCCACAGTCTATAATACCAAGAACCATATGTCCTGTTAGCAAGTCAAAACGGATAACTTGGTCTCCTTCAATTCCAGAGTCAAATTGAACATAGTTATCTGTATTTTGGTCTTCGGTATTAGAAGAACCACTTCCTGCCGATACATGGAGAGTATATTCAGGCTCTTTTGTATTTATCCCAATTTTCTTATCTCTAATTGATAAAGTAGCTCTTAAACTTCTTAAAAATGTTACTGGGGTTTCTGCATATAAATAACTGTTTTCCAAATCTAAAGTCGAATTGATATTATGTCCAACTTTTAATATAAGTTTAGCATAATAAGATTTCTTTGTTTCAACTAGTTGAGATGAAGAAGTTTCTGCTTCATAATTAGACCAAGGATATGCAAAATTCTTTTCATCATCAGACTTCTGTCCCGGTTCTGGAGGATATGCGGAACTATTTTCACTTTGAACATCTAATATATAAGAAGTTGGACTGGTAAAATCTTCTGTCTCAGATAGCAATAAAGAAAGTTCAAAGAATTTTCCGGTAGAAAATCTTTCAAAATTTCGATAAGTCCAATAAGAGCTAATATCCTCTCCATTACCGTTTGGACTTTTACTTCCTCCTATGTCCGAAATAGTGAAATTAACTTTAACTCTTGCGTTCTCTTCTGTCGCCGCAGTATCGAAATCAAGTGAATTTAAAGAAATACTGGGGTTAGTAGCTCTACAAATCATCATTGTATATGAAAAAGGAACTTGTTTGCTTTCTAGAGCCGTTTCTCTTTTTTCGGTTTCTGTTTTACCATATCCGCTATCTTTTGCTGAAACTGCAAATTTTACAAAATTATTGACAGAGTAATTACTAACTATATGATTATATATATAATAATTTCCGTCAGGAATAAGACTTGATTTTGGAATTTCCTTTAATAGTCTGAAATTTTCATTAGTAACTGTACTAGTTGATGTTGCGTAGTATATTAAATAGGAATAAATTCCATCCTCTCCAGAGCTGGGAGCATTTGGACTTGTTGCTTTAGGAAATCTAAACTGAAGCTGCTCTCCAGAATTTATCATATAAAATCCATCAGAAGTATAAGCTGGCTGAGAGCCAGATGGAACAGTTTCTCCTAATTTAATAATTGCTTGATTATTTGTATAATCCTTTATAGTGTATAAAGTAGAATCAGTATCAAAAACAGGTTTTTGTCTAAAATCTAAAACAATAGGAGTAGATAGTTTATTCGTACTCTTTTTACCAAAAGTATCCTCAGCTTCTACTTGAATAGTTACTTTTGAATATTGTTGTCTTTTACTAATATTGCTAAAATTGCTAAATAAATCTGGTGAAAAATATAAAGTCTGTCTATTATAAGTTGAATCATATTCAGTTGCTTTTGCCTCAGCAATAAGAACAATTTCTTTAATATCATTACCAGAAGTGTCTTTAGGGAAACCGCCTTCAAGGGAAAGAAAAGGGTCTTCCTCAAAAACTAAACTGATTTTAAATTTATTTGGAGTACTCATATAACTTGGCGTGGCCTCGCCGCCAGGTGGGGGTATTAAAATTGCGTCATCATCACTATCTCCATTAGTTTTAATCCAAGAAATATCAAGAGATTCATTATTATATATTTTAATAGTTGGAGAACCAGTAGAAGAAACTCTCAAAGTTTTTAAAGAGTTACCTCCAGCAAAAGTCGGATTATTATTTTTAAATAAAGTTAAAATTTTAGCATTTGAATCTTCTTGTACCCATCCATATTCGTCTTCAAAGATTAACTTATAGTTTGCTCTAGTACCAGATAGTGATTTAAAACCAGTATCTACATAAGTTGTAGACATAGTAGAAGAAACAGGTCTCTCTAATATTTTTGTCCAACTAGACATAGTAGAATCATTGCTCATATTTCTATATAGAATAACCTTTGCTAAAGCAGAACGTCCACTAGTATCTGGCATTGTCCAACTTAATACAGCTTCGTTATCAATAATATTGCCTTTTCTTAATCGGCCATCTGATAGCTTCCAATATACATTATCCAGCTTTGTAATTCCTAAATCTCTATAAGTATTTGTTAATTGAGAGTTATAATTTGGAGGCGAATTTTTTTGTCTTGATTCACTATAAGCATAATCGCTATAATCGTATCCATCATATGCTCTAACTCTAATTCTATAATATTCATTTTCTTTAATATATTTACTTGGCCCAGAGTTATCTTGTAAATCCAAATAAACAGAACCAGAATACATTCCCATATAGTAACGAGATGTCACACTTGCCATTGAGGAGTTATTTCCAATTTCTAAGTAAACTTCAAAACTTAAACTTCCAGGATGAGATACTGTTGAAGATAGAGCATAATATATAGTTGCAGGTTTTGCGTTTGGAGTTATAGTTGTTCCAGAAGAATTGGTGAAACGAATAGTTGGCGTTGTTGGAATTGTATTAACTTGAACATTTAAAGAAGTTTTAGAACCAGAATCTACCTTATAGTCATTCGCTATTACAGAAAGACTAACTAAAGCTCCTTGTGAACCTTTTATTGTAATATTTTTGCTTGTCTTGGTGGTATAAGAACTCCAAGAAGAAGAATTAGAAAGTTTATATTTATATCTTAAACTATCACCATCAACATCAGAGGCCGACCAAGAAAAAGATGCGCTACCTCCATTCCCATTATTATAAGCAACTAAACTAGTGTTTCTAGAAACACTTCCCATAACAGGAGCTGAGTTTGATATTGTTAAAGTTCCACTATAAGTCCAATCTGAATAATATTGAGAACCTCTATTTCCCTTAGTCCTAACTCTATATTGTCCAGTTTGTCCAACAGGTTGTGACCAAGAATCTGTTGTTGAAGAATATGTGTTACTTGTTGATATTGATTTCCAGCTATTCCAACCACCAGAACCTATTTTATATTCAATATCATATCCTGTAATAGAGTTTGATGTACCACCTTTCGCCCCACTCCAAGAGACAGTAATTTGCTGTCCCTTCTTTGGGCTAGTATTACTAATTGAAATAGAACTAGGGGGAGAGCATTTAGTATATGCTGTTTCAAGTTGAGCTGTTCCAGATGCAGAGCACGAATTTATTTTTACATTAGAATATACAAGTCCTCTAACATAAGTCATTTTAAAATTGATAGTTGCCGATGTCCAAGTTTCTCGTCCTGAGAAAGGGATATAAAAAGTTTGTGTATCTATCCATCTTCCTTCGTGCATAGAACCGTTATTATCACTAATCGCCTTAGAGGCGGGATTTTTACTCCCGCCGCCATCGACGCTAATTGTAATATTTTGTGAATCAATAGAGCCAAGATATAAGTCATAACATTTATAATTAACGTATACATCAACTTTCCAACTATCATAAACTCCATTTCCATCTGTATCAGCTAAATTAGTTGACCAATAAACAACTGGTAAAAATTTAGATTGAGATGGAGAAGTTGAACCTACAAAACTGCCACTTTTTGCCATTTATTTCATCTCCTTATACCACAAAAATATTTAGTCCTTTATCGACTATTGTTCCGTCTGCCTTTGTCTCCTTTGCTCTACGAAGAATAGCTTTACCCATAACAATTTCATCAAAATAAACAGTTTCAGATACTTCAAGATTCTTTACACTAACAACTTCTTTATAGACTTTTAATGGATTACTACCATCAACTTCTATATTAAAATGATTACCAGAAGCTTTATTGGTAGTTGATTCTTCTTCTTTATACGAAAGTCTTAAATTTGAAGCTCCCATATTATCGAGATTTAAAACTCTTCTCTTTTTATCTATACCCAACTCTGTATTTTGAGTTTTCTTAAATACAATTTCATTTTGAGAGAATACAATTCCTCTATCTGTTGTAGGTTCATTATCATTTATTTCTGGTATATCACTAACTACTAATTTATGAAGAACTAATCCTTCTAAATCATCATCAGAGTAAATATATGGGTTAAATTGATTTGGAGGAAGTTTAGTATTATCTTTATCAAAATATATTTTATCTTTATAGATTTCTAGGTCTCCACCAGAATAAATTTGGACACCAGCTTCGTTTATTGCGGCGTGAATCTTTTCAATAAGAACGATTTGTCCATCTTCTCCTTCTGTTTCTTCATTAGAAGAAACAAATATACCAGTATCCTTATTATTTATTCTTAAGCCTTGCGTTCCTATTGTACCAGAAATTTCAGCATCTGTACTTCTAATAGTTCCAGAGAAATAGCCGGCTTTTGCAAATAAAAATCCATTTTCTTTTATATAAAAATTAGGAGGATTATATTGACCACTTTTGAGACCCTGTATTTCCAACTTAATTCTTTCTTCTTCTGATAAAATAATTTCCTCTCCACTAGGGGTCAAGGCCGTTTTTGGTATCACCGGCCCATGAGAAGGTCCTACTCCACCAGCCCATAATAAGACTTCGTTACTCATAACTGTAGTTAAACCTGCTTTTCCAGTGGATATAGTTCCTTTAATAAAAGCATTTTCAGTGTATAGGCCAAAACCCTTTAATAAAGGAGTGCCAAAAGTATCTGAAAAAGACTCATCAGAAATATTATTTAAATCTCCTAAAACAACTTTATCTCGTTTAATTATCTCTGAATTTTTATCTTTAGGATTTTTTCTTTCATATTGATAAATATTTATTGTCAACGCATTTCCAAAACCGTCATTACTTTTAGTTGCATTTAAAGCAATACCACCATCATTTTTAGATGGGTCATCATCATTTACTCCTCCAAGATTTATTAAAATTAAATCTGAATAATTTTGTTTATATTTCAGATAAATTTGGTCAAAAGTTGTTTCTGCGATAGTTCCAGAAGAATCTGCAAAATAAGTATATTTATTTTCTTCAATATTAGAACTTGCTAAATAATATCCAACAAATTCTCCATTTTCTCCATTCTTTAGGAAAATTCTTCTACCTGCAACTAATTCGCCAGAAGATTTTACTAACTCAAAAGAACCTCTATTATCTATTAAATCAAGCGTTTCAGCAAATTTTTCTCTTAAAGATTCATCAATATCGCTTTTATAAATTCTTACTAATGTTTTTGTGACAACATCAGTAAATTCTTTCGTTTCTTCTTCGGCTATTGTTTGAGGAGTATCTACAATTTGAGAAGAAACATCCGGATAATCTGTGCTAATCCAATAAGCGGTTCCAATAATAGAGTAAGACTCTCTAGAATTAGAGCGACTCACCTGAATCATGACCCTGTCTCCATCTTTTAATTCTATTGCATTTTCAACAGTTACAAAATTATATGTTTCTTGTTGACCATGTTCAATATCTATTCCTTCAAATATTCTAGCTATCTTTGAAGCAGGTCTAATAAGTAAATTACCACTAGAAACTTGAATTTCCTTATACTTCATAACTGAAGAGCTTATTGTTCCTCTAACATTAACATTCTGGAATTCAGCAGAGCCATCTTTATCAATTCTCCATCCTGATGTTACTTGTCCATCCTTTGAAGAAGTAAATATTCCTTTTTCAGAAGAAATAGTTATAGCAGAAGAACTATCCTCAGAATATATTTTTAAATCTCCGCTTATACGACTTTCTTTTCCTCGGATATCTAAGCTAGAAGCAGATAATTGACCTTTAGAAGTGATTATTAACTTTGCTTTATTCATAGCGTCAGGGAAGAGAGTTCCATCCTCTGTTACTACTTGGAAATATATTTGATTAAAATCAATCTTAGTATTTACGCCATCTTTATCATAATAATAAGTTTTTTGGTCGCCATTTGAATCAATTTTGCTAATTATTTTTCTTTTCCAAACTTCTACATTATCTTCATTAACTTCTTTTATCCAAATAACAGTACCAACAGAAATATTATCTTCAGGAGTTACCAGTCTATAGCTATATACTAAACTATTTAATGCTTCTTTTAATTCTTTAGTCTCATATTCTCCAGCCATAATAACAACATCTTTACGATAATCGTTACTATTTGGATTACTTAATATAAAATTATCTCCAAGAAGAATATAATCTTTGACAAATGCATCTCTACCTATTTTAATAGAATCAGCTTCAACTTCTGCTTCTGCGTTTACTGAAAATCTTCTTTCTTCTCCTGTCTCTTTATCTGTATAAAAAACTGAGATGGAAGAATTTTCTCCATTTATCTGAATATTATCTCCAACTTCTAATAATCCAGTAACTTTACCAGAAGAAACATTTATTTGACCGGTGATAATTGCATTAGAAGCATATAACTGTCCATTATGAGTTACATAGAAATTTGGGCTTGTTCTCTCTGAAATTGCAGTTCCATTCTCGTCAAAGTTTAATCTACGAACCCAAATTGCATAGTTTTTATCTCTATCTATTTCATTATTATCAATAAGGAAATCTTTGAAATTTTCAACAATTTTAAACATTTCATTACGGGAAACTTCTTTATTTTCTCCTTCTTCTCGATAGTAATACTTAACTTCAGGAGTGCCATCTTGCTCAATCATTGAAATTGTGTATTTACTATAATAATCTTTATCTGCTTCCTTTAAATAAAATTCATATCCAATAAAGATTTTATCAGCATCCTCTAAAGGACTATAAGTAAAGTAAGAATAATAAGTAGAAGCAGAAAAACCAGAATCAAAAATTTTATTTACAGATGTTGAACCTAACCCCATCTGATTTTCAAAATGACCTGAAGTTGCAGCAATTTGTCCGTGAAATTGACTATCTCCAATTATTGTAATTGCATTAGCAGTAACTGCACCAACATCATCAATAGTAAAAGTATCAAACCAGTCTGTTTTTCCTTGAGAGGCGAAATCTCCAATAGATTTACTCCACAGAATAAATTTATTTTCTCCCTCAAAAGGAGTTCCGTCTGCGTTAGTATTTCTGCCACTAGCTTGAATACCGATTTTAGAGTCAATTTCTGTCGCTGCGGCTCCACCAATAAATAAGTTTTCTTTTAGCCATAGGCTACCGTCTTTAGATGTTCTTAAAACCGTTTGTCCAATCGAATTTCTAATAACAAGACCATAAAGAGTTTCATTACCTTGCTTTAACTCAACATTCCAGTCTCCTCTTTGAGTAATACCGCCATTACCATCATCTTGGAAACCAAGTTCTACCCTACATATATTATAATCAATAGGGTCAATAGGAGGTTTAAAATCTTCTTTCCCCGGAATTTTGGTATTTCTCTTGTCAAAAATTCTAATAGCTGGTAAATCAGTACCAATTTCAACTGAGCCAGTAGAACTTTTAATATTTAGACCTCTCCAAGTTAAGCTGACAGATGTATTTTTTTGGATATAATTTAATCTATCAAACCAAGTAACATATCCATTCTCCCAAAAACCCCCATCTTTCTTGTTCCCCATAATTTCTTCGCTAGCAAACCAAGGAATACCATCGCTATCATAACCAAATTTTTCAGCATCACTACCATCTGGAACAATATACATACCATGTTGGTCAAATCGTACAAAACCACCAGTTCCTATTGGATGATTTTCTGAATTGATTCTTTCTTCTTTTTTTGAATCTAAGTAAATTTGATATGCAGTAAGACCTAATTTATCCCATACAAATGAGGGAAAAGCTCCATTCATAATACGAAGTCTATTAGTATCTAACTGTCCAGTAGTAATAAAATTAGCGTTCATTCCACTTGCGGTTAAACCAGAAGTCCAGTTTAATCCACCATCACTACTAATATATATGCCGTCAGCTACTACTCTCAATTTTTTATTTGGATTGAATATGTCGGTAACTTCAATTCCTCTATCATTAACAATAACACTTTGGTCTACTGCCTGAGCGAGAGTAATAGAGTTATTGATAAGAGTATTTTGAAGAATAGGAACCAAAATTTCTCCATTAGCAGTAAAGTTTTCTGCACGAGAGTAGATTTGGTCTTTCATCTGCAAAGTCTGAACACTTGCGGAAATTCTTGAGAATAAATCTTCAAATTGAGTTCTAAAGTTCTGAACAGTAATTGTACTTGAGTTTTGACTATCAATTACATCAGTAACTTCTGAAATAACTACTTCTTGCTTATACGGAGAACCATTCTTGTCAAAACCGAAAAAGTCAATATCAGTGACAAAAGTTTTATCTCCAATATCAAAAGTATAATTCTCCCAACCTTCTAAGGCTTGAAGGGCTAAAACATCAATAGTATATGATGCTGTCGGCATTGCTGAAGTAGCTAAAACTCTTTCTGCATCAAAATAATATTTATCAGAATCAGTATAGTTATCATCTTGCCAAGTTCCTTCGGTTATATATCTCATATATTTCTCTTCAAATTCAGTTACTAATCCTTTTTTAATATTAGTAATATCCTGAACCCCTTTAAGAGCTTTTTTCATTTGAATAATATAACCTATTGGTAAATTTTTCTCTTTTGCTTCTTCTTCTGTTATCTCGTACTTCTCTGCTTCTGATTCATTCTCAAAAATAATATCGTTAATATCTGTCGCAGAATTATCTCTATAACCTAATTGAGCATTAAGAGTTTTCAAATAAGCGTAAAGGTCATTTATAGAAGTTCCCCATCTAATAATAGAGTTTTTAGCTTCTTTTTGTTGGTCTGCTGAGCCAATCATATCTCCTTTTGGTACACTAATTTGAAAATAAGTTCCGCTATAAATATTATTTGTTGCAGGAACTCCTCTAGCAAGAGTAGTAATATTTTCTTTGGCAGATTGAATTCTTAAAATAGTTCCATCTCTTTCAGTTTTTAATTTCTGAACAGTATTACTTAATCCGTTATATTTTGTACTAGCATCTTTATATTTTTTATTCTCAGCTTGCATTTTAGTTATAAAACCAAGGTTATCATTACTAGTACCATACATATCATTTAGAAGTTGTTGTTCAGAAATTTCTCCAATTTTAACATAATAGTCAAAATTATATAAGAATAACTCGCCAAGTTTATTATATTCTGAATCTTGAATACTAATAATACCAGATTCAGAGCTTTTAGAGTCAGTAGTTTCTACCCAAATTTTACTAACTACCTGTTCACTATTTATAGTTCTTGAAATGGAAGTTAAATTTGTTCCATAGTGAAAACCATTCCAATTATCCTTGCCGACTACTTCAACAAATTTAATCTTTTTGATTTGTTTTCCATTAGAGTCTCTTTTTATTTTTCCATTCTCAAGGTACTCTACTTCAAAACGAATCCAGCCCTCAAAAAGTTCTGCTAATGTTTGAAGAATATTATATCTGTTAGATTTTTCTTCTTTTAAAGTTCTAACTTTCTTCGCATTATCGTACATAACTTTCTCAAGAGTTGCTCCTTCTGGTAAAGTAACATATTCAACAGTTTTACTATCTAAGTTATAGAATAGCTGAACAGTAACTTCTGAATAAGCATCTATTGTAGAGTCAGGCATTATAATATTATTTGAAAGAGAAGAAACTTGGTCAGCACTCAATTTTCCACTTAACTTCTGAATAAAACTTTTCTCTAAGCTACTACCGGTCTTTGGCTTTACTTGAAATAACTCTACATTAGTAATTTCAGTAGACTGGCCTGCTGTAGCCAAGTTAAAAGCAAGATAAGCAGTTGAAGTTGTTTTATTTGGAGTAAGAGCAAAATATTCGTTACTAGTAATAGTATATTTATCGGTAATAAAAGAGGAAAAATAATAGGAAAAATTGATACTATTAGTTAAAGCAACTACTGGAGCAGTTCCAGTAAAAGTTATTTTAAGAAGATATTTTTCTCCTTCCTCTATTTGGGTTCTAGCACTCTTCATAGTATCATTATATGCCCATGCGTTTGCTTGAACCGCCGTAAGTTTTAGAGTATACTTAGCAGAGGTAATTACGCCAGTATCATCATCTTTATTCCAATCAGCTACTGGTCTTACTGACATAGTTTCAACTTTAGAGTCGCCAGTTCCAGTTGTTCCAGATTTCCAACCAGTACTATCAGTATACTCCTTGCTATTATAAATTAAATTTCTAGCAATATCGCTAGTAACAGTTTTATTAGTATTATATCCCCAAATTTTTTCAGTAGTACCCGGCCAAGTTTCGTGAGTAACTCCATCTTTAATATATTTATATTGATAAACAGCTTTACCTACAACTTCATTATATTCTGATTTTTGAGTAGAAATGGTTTCTTCTTTTTCAATAGGGAAACCATCACTATCAAATTCAATATTTCCATCTTCATCTTCTTGGTAAGTTTTTCTTTTCTCAATAAAATCATTTTCACTAGTAGGAATATACTCCCAATCAGTTCCAGCTAAAACTTTTGGCGCCAAATCATCAAGAGTACCGATACCGCCATGCTCTTCATCAAAAGTGAGGCTATATCCTGTCCTACTTAGTTCGTTAATAAGCATATCTTCACAAGTAAAATCATAGATAATTTTTTTATCTTCTCTTCTTTCTACTCTGTCATTAACGATAAAAGTAAACCATTTATCTTTATATTTTAATTTAATTTTATTTTTGTTCCAAATCATATCGGGAAGATGGTTTTTAACCATCTTTCCCTCTTTTCTGTCAAAATACTTTTTAGGAATTGAAAAGGTAAGAGTATTCATTCCATTTATATTTTGAGTTAAGTTAATATTATATGCCCTTCCCTCAAAAGTCGATTTATCAGAAGCTAATTCTTCGACTTCCATCTCTTCAAATACTTGTTTACCAACTCTAATTTTATCAATAGTAGTTTCTCCATTAACGACCTGAGAACCTCTCTTATATTGATATAAATAGGTTTGAGGACTTGTTCCCGCACCAAGTCCCTTATAAACAGTAGTATAAGGAATACCAGATGGATAGACATCGGTTATAACATAGATGATTTGGTTTATTTTAAGTTTAGAAGGGTCTGGTACTTCGGTATTATATACCGCAGTAATATCCTTCCATAAACTTAATTTATAAGGAATAACTCTAGCCATTTCATCAACTCCTTAATAGTATAAATAATCATAACTAATTTTTATACTATCCGTACTTATCTCATTGCTTATTTCTTCAAATTTTTCTGGTACTATTGAAGATGAAGCACTTATTACCAAATTATAACCTCCTGTTGAGGTTTTATTTTTTGGAATTTTAAAGAACTGTCCTTTCTTCAAAGCGAAATAAATTGATTCTTCTGTCACATTTTCGCCTGTTCCATATTTATACATAATGCGATTTTTCTTAGTATCTATTGTGATAACTCCGCCAGTCATCGCAGCGACTCTTTTTTCTGCATCGCTAACTGCTCCATAGTCTTCAACATCAGTATCACTAGAACGAAGATTTAACATAAACTGCTCTCCATTTGATAAAGTAAAGAAAATATCATTCATAGGAGTTGGTTTATTAAAGCTAAGAATAAAATCAGTTTCTTTATCTCCTGGATTAAAGAGCTGAATGCCTTTAGTATTATCTGGCAAAGTAATATAGTGGTCATAACCTGTATTAACACCAGAAGTATCTAAATTTTCAATCATTCCTGTACTAACAGCCCATTCATCTTTGTTTCCAAAATTATTATAGTATTTAAGCTCTTTCTTTTCTCCGCTAACTACTCCTAAAGGATAGTAGCAAACGAAGTTAATAGAACCTTCTCCTTTATAAACTCTCTCTTTTTTGCCAGTACTGCTATTATACTTATCAAAACAAATAAAAGATAAACTAGGAGAAGTACTAATTTTAGCTGTATAAGTTTTATAAGGTCTTTCGTCAAAAATTAACTCTCCAACTGTATCTGGAGCAAGCCAATTTCTAAGTTCTCTAGCTTGAAGTTCACTCAAATTATCATATGCAATACTTAAAGAGAACTCCTTTATATCCATATCACTACCAAAGTAATATTGTCCTACTCCTCCAGGCACTTGCTCTGTATAGTCGATAGGGTTAGGTACCAAGTTATCTTGGTACCTAGACCCATCGCTTACAGAATAAATGTTAAATTCAGAGGAGTGGCACCCATTAAAAGTAAATCCGATAAAATCCGTATTTCGTGCCATCTCCATTCCTCCTTACTTTCTCTTTCCAATATTGATGACGTTACGATAATTTGACTTTTGGATAATATATTTCTCCATATCAGCCATCATATCTTTAGCAGAGTAATCATCACTTAATTCATCTACATTTATGTGGAATTCGTAGTAAGTATCTCCAATATTTTGATTTTGTCCAGAGGTATTAGAAGAAGAACTATTTGATTCAAATACTTTTGATAGAATATCACGAAGTTTCGCAATATTGGCAGTATCTGCGGCTGAAAGGAAGGCTTCTGGTTTTGATTTTGTTCCATCAACCCATGCGGGGCCGGTATAGTCTACCATACCACCGGTTTTATATTGAGAGAACATTCTTTGTAAATCGGATTTTTTAAGATAAGCTCCAGTCCAATTTGTTAAACCTGGCATATCAAGAGTTGTTCCTTCTCCTCCAACAAACCAATTTCCTTTCCATCCATCAGATTCAACCCTGGCCCAATCACCATATATATCAGTAACCTTTAAGCGAGCGAGATGATTATCAGTTTCCCATTTTGGATAATAACTTCCTATCAAATCTCCATCCGTATTTTTATAGAAATTAACTAAAGAAGTTGATGAATTAGCTAACCATTTAGTTCCTACTTTAACAGGAGAATCCTCTCCAGAAGTTAAATCAGAATGAGATGAATCAAAACTTCCTTGTCCTATTCCTTGAGCTTTATTTTGTGCTCCTTCATAGCTATCTCCATATTTAGTTAAACTCATAGCAGAACTATCTCCGCTATATTTATTGTATAAATCTAAAGTACTTTGATAGTCTTTTTTTAATCTTTCTCCTTCTGCTTTGTTTCCAGCAGAGTAAGCTTTTTCTATATCAACTAAAAGACTGTCTAAATCTCGTTTAGCCTCATCTCGAATAAAATCATCTTTTGCATCGCTTAGATCTCCTAATTTAGCTAAAGCAACATCAAGTTGTTTAGTATCAACATCCATAACTATATCTGCTTTGTTAGCTTCATCAACAGCTTTTATATAAACATCAATACCACCAGTTTTTATTTCTTGAAATTTATTTAATATGGCATTTTTATTTTCTTCTAAGTTTGTGGTTAATTCATTCTGAGCAACCTTTCCTTGTCCTATCTGTGTTTCCCATTGAGAAATAAATAACTCTTGCTCAGTGGTTGTTGCTTTTCTAAAATCTTCGCTATGCTGAGTCATCCAAGCTAGTATTTCAGAATCTTTCATTTCAAGTAATTCTGCCACTTTCTGATTACTAATTGTATAAGTTTCTAATTCATAATCTAATTGTTGTTGTAGATACTCACTTCTAAGTGTTAATTCATCAGAAACCTTTTGGGTTTTAGCTTCTTCTTCTTCGTATAATCTATCCAAAGCTGTATTTGATTTTTCTTGTAAAAGTTGGTCAAGTTCTGCCTGTAAATCTTCTAATTCTTTCGTATAAATATCAGAAGTATCTCTGCTTAATAGTCCTATTCTATTTTGCAGAGTTTCAATTTGCTTATCTTGGTCTTGGTCTGATTGAAGTTGCTTTCTCTTATTGATATTTTTTTGAAGAGAAGATAAATATTTCTGGTCTTCTTGTTTAATCTTGTTATATTTATCTTGAGTCGCTTTTACTTCATCTTGCATCTCTTTAATAATCATATCTCTAAGAGATTTTTCTAAATTTACTTGATACTGTTTAATTTGTTGTTCTAGTTTTCTTTGTTCAATAAGATTTTGTTTATATTCCTGAGAATTTGTATTAACAGTATCATATAAATCTTCATAAGCTGTTTGAACTTCTTGGATTGAATCCCATTGTTTTTGCAATTCTTTAGACTCTTTTTCGGTAGCGCCTTTCATCTTTTCTGCTAATTTAACTAATTCATCTGTATTTTGAAATATATTTCCAGAGCTATCTACTGTTAAAAATTGTCCAAAATCTTGGTTAATATAATTTCCTAATTCTTGCAAGTCTTTTTGATAAATCTGGCCAGCTTGTTTTAATAATGCTTGTTGTTCAACTAGATTTAAAATTTGACCCCTGGCGGCCGCTCCAGCTTCATCGCTGTTAGTAGCTAATTCAAAATCAAGTTCAAAATTTTTTTGTTCATTTTGAAGCTGAAGAATTTTTCTTTGTATATTATAATATCTCTCCATTTCAGCAATCATATCTTTATATTGCTGAATTAAGTCATATAATCTTTTCTTTTCTTCGTTAGCTTCAACCATTTGAGCTTTTATTGTTCTAGCTCTAATATCTGCTTCCGCAGCGAGATAATATTGAGATGTTTTAGAATACTCATTAGCTTGTTCCAACAAAGTATTCCTTCTTTCATAGTCTCCATTAGCCTCAGCCATAGCAGCTTGCTCCTTCTTCATCATTTCTCCAAGCGAAGCTTCTTTGGCCATGTTAATCATATAATCTCTAGTTCTTTGAGTGCCAGAGCTAATTATTCCGCCTACGTCTCCTTGAATTTTAAATCCGTCTCCAGTTGCTACAATTTGAGAATTTTGAAGAAGATTTTTACCCATCTTTTCTAATTGGGTATTTAATTGGTCTATTTGAGACAATGATAGAGAGCCATCAATATTATTTTCAATTATTGAAATTAAACTATTTATGTCTTCTAATCTACTTTCAATATCAGAAAGAGCTTCATCAGCACTTAATCCTGTTCTTGAAAATACAGACCCTAAAGAATTGGTTATTTGAAGAACTTCACTTTCATTTAATCCTAAATCTTTTAATTTCACACCCAACTGAGCAATAGAATTTGCGCTGGTTACATTAGTAGAAGATAAAGCCTCCATCAATGCTTCAAACTCTTCTGCTGTTTCAGCAATTACTTCTCTTCCATTATCTCCTTCTGGAGCATATTTATCTAATAGGCTTTCAAATTGATTTTGGAAAGCTGCGATAAACGCGGGAGCCATATCTCCAGCATTTATAGTCATAGAAGCAAATCGAGCAGCTAATTTTTCTCCTCCTTGCCCATCTGCAAAGCTATCCGCAAGTTTATTCACATAATCTTTATTAACATCTAAAATATTATCCCAATTTGCTGACAATTCATCATATTGGACATCAAAAATCAGATTAAATGCTTCTTTTACCGCTTCAGAAGCACCTTCTAATTCAGTATCTAAAAACTCTTGTATTTTCGTTTTAGACTCTTCTTTATTTTCTCCTAATAATCCAGTTAAAGAAAGGGCAGTTGTAAAAGCATCTCTTTCTTTTTCATTAAAAGAATCTAAATTATTGATAAAACTTCTTGCTAAATTGCTTCTTTTATTTAGTAATTCTTCATAATTATCAGAGCCAGTTGTTATATAATCTTCTATTTCTTCCTCAGACAAAATATTTTCAACCTTCAATAACTCGTTTAGGTAAGATTTATTTTGAACAGAGAAAGAATCTGAATCTACTCCAGCATAGGAAGCATCTAAAACATAAGAAATATCTGAATCTAATTTTTCTAATTCATCAAGAAGTTTTTGTTTGTTTTCATCTATTGTTTTTATATAATCATCAACAGATTTTTTAAAGGCAGCTAAATCTCCTTCATTTAAAGATTCCGCAGCGAATTCTGCTAAAAGTTCCTTATTTTTATCTAATTGCTCTTTTGTTAATTTATTTAAGTTTAAAGTATAAGTAAATCTTTGTTTTGTTTGTCTTGTCAAATCTTGGAATTGAGTAGAAGTTTTAGTTATAGCATCACCGAAAGCCGCTTGATATCTTTCTAAATTTGGAGAAGTATCTTGTCTCCATTCAATATTTCCTACTCCACCATTAGAGACGGCATATCTATCACTAGTAGTAGTTGATACTTTATATTTTTGCATTTCTTTTAATGCTTTATCAGCAGCATCTTTATTTGCTCTAGTGATTTCCGATTTTTCTGCGTTAAAGTTAGCATAATTTACTCTTGCATTATCCGCAGCAATAAGTTCTTTCTTTAACCTAATTTCTTCTCTTAAATCATCTATATTTATTTTTCTTTGTCCATTTTCTGAGTCAATAGCGTAAGATAATCCTTCATACTGTTCTATCAATAAATCATTTAATTCAGAAAGTCTTTCTTTTTCTTCTGCTGTTAAATTTACTTTTTTAGAAAGAGAAAGATATTCTTCACCTAAGGAAACTAAATTGCTATTTTCCTCTATTGATTTAGATGTTTCTTCTGCAACTTTAGCTGCTTCTTCTTTAAATCTTTTTATATTAGCTTCAGAACCAATTCCGTATTTAGAATTATCTAAACTTTCTCCGATTCCTTGTCCAAGAAAGGCCCCAAGAGTTCCTCCTAAAGCTTGGAATATTGGGCCTAAGACCATTCCAGCACCAGGAATTAAGTATCCCAAAGAACCGACAAAACTACCGACCATATTACCAGCAGTAGCTCCGCCTAAAGCAGCGGTTCCTTTTGTTGCGGCATTACCCATAATTGCCATAGTGCCAATATTAGCAAAACTTGCGATTGTTTGCCCAATTAAAGGATTTAGATTACCTATTTTTTGAGTAAAACCTTTTAAGCCAGTATTGGCAGCTTTATAATTTTTAATATTTTCTTCTAAAACAGAATTAGATACTCCAAAACTTTTTATTCCACCCGCATTAAGAACTTGCCTATCTGCGGTACTAATCTTTTTATTATTAGCTAATCTATCTAATAGAGCAGTTAAATATTTTTTATTTAGAACTTGATTTTGAGATTTGGCAACAGTATTAGCAGTTCTATTCCAAGAACTGATTGCAGCATCTGGAGCTCCTGTTGTTCCTACAGAAGCACCGTTCATCCCAGCATTTACGCCTTTTTTTACTTTATCTGCAAGAATTTTATCTATAATACTATTTCTAACTCTATTTTCCAAATCAACAATAGCTTGCTGATTTGCATCTTTCATTTTTGTAGAATAATTTCCACTAACAGTTGTCCAAGCTGCTGTAAATGCAGTAGAAGCAACTTTAGCAGTATTTATAAAATTAGAAATAATTTTCTTTATTGTCATAATAAAGAAAGCTCCAAATACTGCTATTGCTGCTGGGCCTGCTTCAGCAATATCATTTATCATCTGTAAAATAGTATTAACGCTATCTAAAATATCTTTAACCAGTTCACTACCAACAACAGTTCCAATAAACTCTTCAAAACTAGACTTAATATTATTCATCTTAGCTTCTAGGCTATCCAGAGTTTTTGCAAACTGGGCCGCAGATGCTCCATTGCTATTTTGAGCTATATCAACTAATTCAAGGGTTCTTTCATAGTTATCCATCATAGCAATAAAACGAGATTGCTGTCTTGAACCGGCAGCAATAGTAGCTACATAACGCTGTGTATTTCTATCAAGAGTATCCCACTTGGAAGCTAACTCTAAAAATACATCATCCAAATCTCTAAATTGCCCAGTTAGGCTATCTCTTAATTGTACTCCAACTGACTTTAAAGCAGTATCAACTTTGTTGACATCTACTAATTCGCCATCAATTTCAACACTATCTCCGACAGCACTCTTTAATTCTTGGAATCTGGCAATGATAGTTTTCATAGCAGTACCGATATTTTCAGGAGCTTCACGAGTAGTTTCAATCATCTGCGATAAGAAAGCAGTAGTTGTTTCTAATTCCATACCAGCAGATGCAGCGATAGAAGCAGTTTTAGTCAATGCATAAGAAAGTTCATCAGTATCAACAGCGGATTCTGCGGCGAGAGCAGAGAAAACATCATTAACTCTGGAAGCCTCAGACATTTCTAATTTAAAACCACGAAGTGCCGCAGTCATACGGTCAGTAGCTTCTGCGAAGTCCATCCCCGCAATACGAGCCATTTTCATGGTTTCTTCTGTTAACACCATAACTTCTACAGTTTCAAGACCCTGTTGATAGTAAAGAGCAGAAGTTTTAATAGCATCAACAGTTGTAGTTCCTAATTGCTGAGCCATCTCGTTATAACTATCAAAAGATTTCCATAGCTGAGAAGTTGTCATATCTGTAACAACAGCGATTTCGGTAAAAGCAGCATCCAACTCTTTAATAGCATTAACAGATTGTCTAATAAATCTATTCATATAGATAAAAGCATTTGTTAATCCAAACACTGCTGTTGCTCTATTTTTTAAATTATCAAAAAACTGGTCTTGTTTATTTAAGTTTCCGAGATTTTCACTCATTCTCCCAGTTTCTTCGGAAGCTTTCTTCAAACTTGAGCCGACTGCATCAATATCTTTTTTACTTTTTCCTAAATCAGTATTAGCAGCTTCACTTTGTAAATCTTTAAATTTTTGTAATTCTACGTTAGCTTCTTCTAGCTGTTTTTCTAACTGAGAAACTTTATTACTTAAATCAGCAAATTCTTTAGCTGCGGCCGCAGCGTCATCGTCTAATCCAGAACTATCTCCTTTTAGGCCGTTAAAGAATTTAGTAATATTAGAAAGAGAATTTTCAATTTTAGTTAATTCATCTCTTTCCTTTTCTAAAGCGGTATTTATTCTTTCCTGGTTCTTTTCTTGCTTCAATAATTCATTATTTGCTTGTTCATTTCTTCTAAGAAGAATGTCTCTCTCATTTCTTTCTTGCTCTATCGCAGGATTTTTACTATCCATTCCCGCGATTTTTTGTCTTTTTGCAGTAAGTTGTTCAGTAATAGAATCTCTTAATTCTCTTGCTGCTTGAACTTCTTGTTCGGCAAGACTCAAGTCTTTTTCTCTACTACTTATATTATCTTGTATTGCTATTCTTTGTTGTTCAAGAGAGGCTCTTTTTTCTTCTTGAAGTTGATTTAATTTTTCCGTAGAAGATATTGCTTGTGCTAATCCACTAATTTCATCATCTTCAAATTTTACTCCCGTTTTACCAGCAAAAGAAGAAATTTTACTCTCAATATTAGAAATTTGGTCAGCATAAGCATCAAACATTGTGTTTGCAGAATTTTTCAAATTCTCAAACTGTTTTTGAAGAGCAGGACTTAATTGAAGATTACTAAAACTAGTGTCAATTCTTCCAATTTCACCTTTTAGAATCTCCATCTGTTGGCCGAGTTTCTGCAAGTGATTATTGAAATTGTTGATTTGAGAAGTGTTAGTAAATCCTTGTTTTATTTCCGCATCTATTTCTTGTGCTCTCTTTTTTAAATCTGTGAAGGTTCTCTCGAATCTTCTAGCACTAGAATCATCTAGCTGTATTTTATTTAATCTGCTTTGAAGGGCATCTACTGCACTAAGAATTTCTTGAATATTAAATGTTCCTTGAAATTCAACTTTTCTTTGTGTCGCCATTCATTTCCCTCCTTACCATAATCTTAAATTATTTTCTATTTTATTTAAGTTTTCAGTAATAAATTTATATTTTATCCTAATATTCATGCCATTAGCTAAATCGTCTCCAAGGCTAGAGCCATAATCCAATAAATCTCCGCTATAATCAAGAGCATCAGGATTTAATTCTCCAGCTTCTGCCATTCCACCCAATATCTCTGATTTCCTTTCGTGAATTGCGATAGCATTTCCAATATTTGTGGCTGCATTTAATCTAACAGAATCTCCTGTCTTATTAGTTACTCCTAAGTCATTTCGATAAAAGTATCCAACTCCCATACTATCTTTTTGATTTTCTAATCTTAAAGCTTGAATTACACCATCCACCATAACTGAAATTGGAATAAGATATTCTCCTTTAAGTAAAAAGAAAGTATTTCCATAGTTAGTTCCATAGCTTCTGCCCTTTTTACTAACTATTTTATTTGCTTCTGTATGAAGTAATTGTTCTGAATAAGAAGCTAATATATTATTTATATATTCAAGTATCTGCGGAATTTCATCAAATTTTAAAGGGTCACTTCTTTGATGGCCATCTAAACCGTTGTTTCTTAACCAAGCAACATTGGTAATAAGATACTTAAATTCTTCTGCATCAGTTCCTTTAAGTCTAGCAATAAAATTACTTAAAGTAATATCACTTTGGACTTTAACATCGTAGAAAGGTTTGACTGTTGAATTTTCTATCGCTTCTGTCGTATTTTTTACTTGGATGCCGTATTTTCCAATTAGGAAATCGACAGGAGATTGCTTTTTTGTTTCTGAATCATATAAATTTCCGACATAAAAAGATTTAGGAGCATTATCCGCCATATCATCTAAAAGCAAATCTAAAAATATTTGAGTCTGTATTTCTCCTATAATTCCCACTCTATTATTTTTCTCAATAACTTCTAAATTTAATCTATCTTTAACTTTATTAAAACTTTTTCTTATTATCGCCGCAAATTCTTCATCAGGTTTTAAATACAACAGCATATTATTTAAAAATTTCTTAGATGATTGTTCCGAAATCTTTTTTGCTTCGTTAGGAAATTCCTTTTTGAATATATCTCCGAAACGAACTTCTATTTCTGGATTTACTTTTCCTCCAGAAACAAAAGCTACTTTCAAGGATTTCTTTCCAGTTTTCTTACCCATAACTAAAGGATAAATAACATTTAAAGCCTTTAAAGCTTCTTCCATAGCAGCATTAAAATCTTTAGGATTCAAAATCCTTTCAATATCAATACTATTATCTTGACATATATCCTCAAACTTAGCAACAACTTGTTGCATAGTATCAACTAAATTACTATCTGTCATTTTTAGAAAACCTTGAGTGTTCATCTTTTGCAAAACCTTATATCGGCTAAGACTTTTTTGAAAAAGTTGATTAAATTGGTAAGCATTGGTTACACTATCTCCAGTATTTATTCCAAATATAGAATAGAAATCATCTTCTTTCGCTCTTAATTTATTCCTAATATCAATAAATCTTTTTTCTGTTTTTTCGTAATATTCTTGGCCCATATAAAATCTTGAACTTACCATTGACAGCGCAACAGCATTTCTAAAATTAAAAGATGAGCTATGAAGATATCCTCTTGATACGACATTTTCTCTTCCCGTATCGCTAATTTCCATTATAAAAGCCATTGCACCCTCCTATAAAAATAGTCAGCATAAGCGATTGCCTATGCTGACTTAATCATAAATCACTATCTATTTCATTATCTAACATGATAATCTTACAGACATATTGATTTCCTCTATCTCCGACCGGTAGCCCAACAATTTGAAACCTATAAACATAAGGCGACGCTTCGCTACCAAGCCTCATTGATAAGTCAGACATAAGTTTTATTCTTGGAATTTCAATAATTCCAGTTTTAGTTAGTCCGTCAGAATCATCCTTTAATCTCATTTTACCATCTAACTTCAAATATCCATCGACTAGTCGTTTCCCGACCGTTAAAACTTCTGCCTTTTCTTCATAAGCAAAAGTATAGTCAATGAAGAGAGTTTTGTATGGCATCTCTAAATCAATAATGTTATTTTCTATTTTATAATCTAAAATCCTTTGACCTGTTTCTGCATCATAAACAAAAATTGTATCATCTTGATACGGAGTATATTTTAGTTCTGCTTTCCCTAAATCATCAGTCTCAAGTTCTTCTGTGAATGGTATAGCAATAATTTCTCCTACTTTTTTTTCTGCTAATTGAGAATTGGATAATATTGCTAAACCAATTTTAGAAATAACTCCTTCGCTAAGAACAAAATTAACTTCATTTGTTTTTTCCCAGTTAATAAGTTGAGCATTTCCATATCCTCCAGAGGCATAAGTTCTAGTTTTATATTCTGCCAAAGGAGCTAATTGAATTTTATTAAATTTAATAATAGACTCATTAGTGTCATATTGTCGTCCATTTATTACCATTGGAAAAGTACATTTTAAAGAGACATCGTATAATTCCTTTATTCCGAAATAATCATCCATTTTACTCACCTCTGATAATAAGTAGAAAACAAATCAAAGGTGTCTATTTTTTTAAAAAGAAAGGAGAGATATTACTATCTCTCCTTAAAATATTTAAGATGATAAACCAGAATTTCGTACAGAGTAAACTGCGGCTGCCGCACCAGCGTCAGGAATATTGTACTGAATTAACTCCATCATTGCTCCAGTTTCTGGACGAAGAACTCTCATTGTCATATTAAAGACAGATGGGTCACCTTCTGCTTCTAGAGTAATAGTATTTTCAGCACTCATTTTTGCTTGAGGAATAACAAACTGGAAGTATTCATCTCTACCACTTTTTTTGTTTCTGGCGTAAGTTTCTCCAACAAGCTTATAAGTGCCTGGGAATTTTTCAGCAGTAATTTCAATTTTAGTACCATTAGAAGTTGATACAGTAGATTCTTCATACACAATTTGTCCAGCTTTTAGTCCGGCAGTAGTAGTAATAGCTACCATACCTTTTCCTTCACTGGCTCCAGTATACCATTTTGTATTACCAGTTGGTAGAGAGGTAATATCTGAAGCAGTTAAAGCTTTCTTAACCATTCTAGTAACAGTTGAAACAGTGCTTAAACCATCATCATCACCGAACATGATTGCCATTGAAGCTGGTGAAAATAGCGCATCTTCAAGAGTAACGGTAATTTCTTTACCATAGTCCCAAATAATTAAAGGTGGGTTACCTTTACCGCCACGAGCTTCAGTTTGCTCTGCTGTTTGTTCAATAGTAGAAACTTTTAAAGTATCTAAAAATAGAACAGGAGAAGTAGAGCCATCTTCATGAATCTCGTAAATGGTAACATCAGCAACTTCTTTAATACCATATTGTTCTAGTAAGTTTGCCATTTATAATGACCTCCTATTATTCTCTTAAATTTCTTATCCAATTTTTTGGTTTTACCTTTTTGGCATCCGCGCCAGCTAAGATGGCACGCATATCAAAATCGTATTTTTCTTTTTCCTGAATTCTATCAAGAAGTTCATGGAAAGCATAAATAGACAAATCTCCAACATTTTGCAAGTTGATTCCGATGTTATAGACACAAAGTGAAGAAATTAAATCATGGAAGGAAACTGCTTTGTCAGATTCTTTTTCAGCTTGCCGCTTTTTAGCTTGTTTAACTTGCTCTCGCCGCAATCTGAATTTTCTTTGCATTGGACTTTCATCTTCTGGAATTTCCTCTGCAACTGGAATTCTGTTTTGAATCCTTAGAATATTTTGAAATTCAAAAAATTTCTTTTTATCCATAATTCTTTTTTCCATACCATTTCCAATAACTATTATTCTAAGGTCGGATAAAATCTGCACTTGCTCTCGAATAAAAGTGCTAAACGCTTCTTGCATATCTAATAAAAAGTAGTCATCATTTTCACAACTATCCATTAGATTATCGAAGACATCAATATCTTCTGAAACTTTTATTCCTTTCTTCTTATAATGTTCATATAAATCATAAGAAGTAAGAGTTAAGAGATTTAGTTGTTGTCTGTATTTTTCCTCTCCCATTCCAATAATTTGCTTTATTGTTAAAGGATAAACTAAGCAAATATCATCTATTGGAATTGCTGCGCCGAAAAGAGCTTTTAAATATAAATCAGTCGAAGGCATCTATCTTAAACAACATCTGATGGAGAGAAAGCGCGTCTGTATAAACTTTTGCTTCCCATCCGTAGTATTTTAATTTGCCAAGACCTTCAATACTTTTGTTTTTTAAGCTCTTTTCTATTTCGGAGATTATCAAAAATGGCCTTAAATTAACATCATTTAGTTGCCATTCTCTAAGAGGGGTGTAAACTAATACATTTAAATATACTTCGTCAAATTCTGAATTAGCTTCATTTACTGGAGCTTTATCATACACTACAACCACAGTGCTTTTTGTTGTATTTTTATCTATATTAACCAAAGGAACAATTTTAATATTCTTATGGAGAACTTCTTTTATAGGGTCTTTAAAATCTGGATTATCAAGAGGGTTATCATTTGTATATACAAGATACTTGCATAATTTCTGATTTCTCACCAATCTCAGAGCCACTTTTGATAAGTTTACCCCAAGTTCTTCTGAGTTTCTTATTCCCATTTTATCCCTCCATCCAGATACTCTCTACATTCACTTTCTTTTCAAAAAGTATTTGAGAATCTTTTTCGGCAATAATTTTATCTTTACCAATACTATTGCCTCTTATAGTTAAAATATCTTCTTCTATTGATTCGATAATAAAGTTATTTGATTCTGACTTAAAGGTAACTCCATCTTTATTACCAACAATAGTAAATTCAAAAAGACCTTCAACTTTAACTCTTTCTGGCCCAATAATCGCAAAACTCTCTTCCTTTATTTCTGTTACTTTTAAATTAAAAGTTTTCTTTACTTCCGGAGAATTGATTAAGGAAACTTCGCAAACCGTTTCTCCGTTTTCAATACCAGTAAATTCTCCTTTTGAGTAAGTGGCAATATTTTTATCTTTTACTGTTACTTTATAAGGTTCTTCTCTTATAATATCATTATAGTAAAGAATAAAGTTAATATTAGAGCTATCTCCCAAGACAAGAGAAATATTATCTCCAACATTAGATTGAATATTCCAATCAGCGAGCCTATTACTGTTTGCAATATCTCTATCATCCTGTTCGTCAATATAATCTTCCTCTAAAGTAACATAAGAAACACCAGGAACACTAATTTTATCAATACCACTTACTTTCCAAACTTCATCGCCAATCAAGATTCTAATTCCTTTTTTCATTTTAGGATTAGTTTTCATCACAAGATTAAGAATTTTATTTGGGAGATAAGTAACTGAAATATCATATTGAATAGAAAATTTACTTGTTATAGATTTATCTCTCAAATTCGCGCCGGAACCGGTAAAATGAACATATTCGGAATAAACAATCCCATCATCAATCCATTGAATATCTCTATCTAATTCAATTAGTTGATAGCGATTGTATCCGATTGATACGAATTCATCGAGATGAAAGATTAGCCATTTTTTCCTTTTTAAATCAACAACTTCTTCTGTTGTTAAAATAGTTCCGTCAGACCAGCGAAGATTTTTATAAGTAAGAAGATAATCAACAACTTCTTTTTCACTATTCGTTTTATTTTGTAAAACTCCTTCATAAGTTTCTGCGTCTTTAAAAACAGTAACCTTATTAGGAGATTTATTCAAAACAACTCTAAAATCGTGAATCTTTTTATTCTGTATTCTTTCTTGAATATTAGTTCCATACTTATTGACTCTTTTTAAATAAACTTTATCAAAATAAGCCATTAAGCATCACCTGGCCCATCTAAAGAATCAACAAGATTCATACATTCAAAGATTGTTCGTCTAAAGTAAACATAATCAAGATACTTTAAACTAGAAATCTTATAGAACAGCGTATAATAGTTAATTCCTTTTGAGCTATCAGGAAAGCCAAGTAATTCAATAAGAATAGTATCTAAAAACTTTTCCCATTCACCTTTTTTTTCTCTTTCGCATAATAATCCAAAAAGCCTATTCTTCATCTTATTCAGATAGCCAGAATGAACTTCTTTTTTTATTAGGTGGTCATTATAATCAGACGACTTCATTTGCTCTATCATTTTAATCACCACCGCCTGCGAATTTAGTATAATCATATGGTTTTCTCAATCCATCTTCTTTATCAAGAATGGAACGAGAATACATTTTTTGAAGTTTTCTATTCTTAGCTTGGACATTTTCTTGAAGTTTTATAAATTTATCAAGTAAGTTTGCTTGAGAGAAATCTCTTTCATCATACATTACTTTTACATTTTCCCAAGAGTTAATTGTTCTTGATAGCCATTCTTCTTTCATTAAATTTGCGAGAATTTGAATTTCATCGTCTCCCAAATCTTCTAAAAATCCCATATCATCTCTCATAAGAGAAACTCTAGGAAATTTAAAGAAAGGAATAGCACTTTCCAAAATTGCCCGCCAATCGCATAATATCATTTCAATGTCAGTTTCGCAGCACCAATCATCTTCTTTGATTTTAGCTAGAAAGGCGTCATAGACAACTTGATAAGGAGTCATTTTATCCCTCCTTATTCTTCATTCATATTTTGAACGCTCGAAATTACATCAATTCCGCAGAACTTTTTAATTACATTGCATTTTTCAAAGTCGGTAAACTTTTCCTCAATAGCAACTTCCGCAATGCGGTTAATCTGTTCTCTTGGAAGAGTCTCAAGAGTTTCTTGGAGTTTAGAAACAGGGTCAACTTTTAAAAGTTTAAGAATTTGGCCTCTATTTAAAATTCTAAATCTTTCTGGCTGTCCTTCCTCTTCTAAACCAAGGTCAATTCTATCTTGTTTATTTTCAATATAGAGGATACCTTCGTCAAAAAGAGTTCTTACGCCTAAAGAAGTTACTCCTTCAAATAGAGTATCAAAATCAATAGCTTTTGTCTCTCCTTCTTTCGTGAAATCTCTTTTAAATCTCAAATCAGGGATATTTAATCCTACTGAATAGTTTACCATACTCTTAACTGTAACTTTTCTTCCATCTGTGTTCATTATTATCTTCTCCTTTTATCTCAAAAAATTTAAGGGGTGGGTGAATAATCTACCCACCCCTCTTTATTATTTATTGGGTTTCTATTAGTCTAACGAAGGGCCTTCATAAGTCTGAGTAATAGCAGTATTGCGATATACGCCCCAGTTATGATAGCTCATGATAGCTACACCATATTTTTTATAGGCTTGGATTTCCATAGAGTTATCTCTATTTTCCCAATCCTTAACAATGGTATCACCCTCGAAAGCAATCTTAACGATTTTCTCTCCGCCAGTTGGGAATACATAGGCGATTTGAGGGTCAATAACAGTAGTGGTATTGCTCTCGTCAGTGAAGGACTGAGGAAGCTGTACGATTGGGCAACCACGGAAAATTCCGATATAGCCTTTAGTTCTAATATCTTCAATGTCGTTTACAGAAACATTAGGAGTGATATTAGCGGAAACAGCAAGAGGTCCCATTTCAGCAACGAACTCAGGAGGAGCGAAGATTACCGCGCCATTACCATAAGCTTTAACAGTTGCACAAAGTTTTGCGAATTTGTCAGCATCAAAAGAGCTGTCAGTGATTTTATTAGCAGCAGGACGACTTACTTCGTTAATAGTAGCACGGAGTGCTTTCTGAATATCCTCATAGATATAATCCTGAATGCTTTCGGTGATAATACCAGCTACTTCACTGATATCCTCGTCGCCACTTAAAAATCTCTCAAAGTCGATATAAGCAGCAGTTCCGATTGCGTAAGTACTTACATCAATGACATCAGTATCAAGTCTAAATGCACGATAAACACCAGATTGAGCGGCACGAGTAACAAATCTCTTCGCGCGAGCACGACCTTTCTTCACCTTGAACTGAGGTTTTACATTATTAGGGAATTGACGGACTTCAGCGAATTGACCCATAGTTGAAAGAACTTCAGTAGGGACGATTTCGTCAGCAGCCTCTTGGATGATTTCAAAGATGTCATATTTATTGCGTCTATAAGTGTTATAGTCTTTAGCAAGGGCTGATAGCTCTTCTCTTAAAGTTTCATTAACTTCCTCTTTGCTAGCTGTAAAATCAGCAGGCACAGTGCCTCTAACAGCGTGGCGAGCTAAATCCTTGATTTCTTCAATATTTCTAGCCATTTTAATTTACCTCCTTATTAGAATTACTGTACTTGGAATTCTACAGCAAACTGGCCATCAGGCATAGTGGTGGCTTTTGCTACTTTTAGAACAGGGCCGACAGTGGGTTTTGTTTTACCAATCTTAATTGCGCCAGTAGTAGAAATACCACCGTAAAGAGCAGTAGTTTTTACTGAGGCAAGAGCAGTCTTAAGAGCAGCGTCGTCAGTAAAATCGGTAGTATCATAGCATAGGCAGTTAGTGGTAAATACATCACCAATAGTCAGATATCCCATTCTAGGATAATAACCATCTTTTTTGGTTAATTTGAAATTCTTTAAACCAGGGGTAAACTGATTATAAATCTTTTCAGTTGAATAGTGTACTGCGATAGGAAGTGTCTCAGAAGCACCAGGTGCTTTAACAACCATGTTAGCTACGTCAACAGCTAAAAGCATACCATTCTCTGCAACGAAATCATCGCTAGCAAGAGCACATTGGGCTTCGATTCTGCCATCGCGTGTGAAAGTTACATTATTAGGTTCGATTTGGCCGTAGCCGTCGATAGTAAATCTTTGTAGAGCCATTATTCTTCTCCTCCATTTTTGTTTCTATTTTTATGTTTCTTTAGAAGTCTTGCAGCAGGACTTAATGCAGCGTCTTCTTTATCACCATAATTCTGAGGGATTAAAGGAGTGCCACTCTTTGAGAAAATGCTTGGATTTGATTCAACAAGTTTTAAAGCTAACTCTTTGCTTAAATCTTCGACAGTATAATCTGCAATTTTAGCAGAGAATTCAGCAATAACTGCTTCATCTAATCTTTCAGAGTATTGTTTAATTACAGCCTCTTTTTCAGCTTTTTCTACATTTGCTTTATAAGTTTCTAATTCACCTTTTGCTGCTTCAAGTTCTGATTTTTCAGTCTCTAAAGTAGCTTTTTCAGTGGTTAGAGTATCTACTTTAGTGTTTAATTCACCAACAGTAGTTTCAAACTCCCCAACTTTTCCATTGAGTTCCTCAATAGCTGAGTCTTTATCAGCGATAGTAGCGGTTAAAGTTTCTACTTCTCCGATTTTATTGCTGAACACTTCATCAATTTTTTCATAAGTGTCACCATTGAGAGCTTTAATAGCTTTTAGGGAATTTAATTCGGATTCGCTTACGTCCATTACATAAGTTCTTTCTCTTTCGCCTAAAGAGACTTCATTATTCTCATTATCTTTTGAGTATTTAACTCTATAATAACTACGAGAATCATAATCATAGACTAAAGCATAATCATCGTAAATATCTAAAATGTCATACTGGATTTCATAGTTTCCTTCTTCAGTGAAATTGGTATTTAGTAAAGACCAAATAGCCATATGCTTTTCACTATCAGAAAGTTTGAAATTGATAGTCATTTTTTCCTGTCCTCCTTCTAGTTTATTTTCAAGTGATTTAGTATAATTTTTTAATTCTTCCACCATTTCAGTTAATGAAGTGGCTAACGTGTAGAAAGCGGAACCTTCAAAACACGGTTCAACTCCATCTCCTAGAGGAGTCAGTCCGATAAAGCATCCATCCGTAAACTCAAAATATCTTCTACCATTAGAATATTTCCAAGTTCCAGCGATAGACTTGTCATACAATTCCATTGAGTGTGCTTTACCTGGTATTTCAGATGCTTCTTTATAGCGTGCAGTCCATAAAAGAACATCAGCACAGGCATATTCTCTTTCTACGCCATCTTTGTCCATATGTTTTTCCCAAGTAATATTGGGATTTTCTGGAACAACTCCGTATGCTTTTCCTATGCTTCGATTTTCACCGTGGTCAGTAAAGTCATCATCGTCATAAATTCCACATATTGGAGAATAGCTAATTGTTGAGAGTAATTTTTCTGCAAATTCATCCGATATATAAGTGTTATTTCGGTTAAGACCTTTATAAAAAATTCGTACCCTTGCTTTAGAAATTACATTGTTATACGGAGTTAGCTTTCCGAAAACAGTAACAGGGATAGAAAGGTTAATATCTTTAATATCTTCTATTGCCACTAATTGCCACCTCCGTCTTTAGATTGTTCATTTTCAAGAGTTCTATCGCTCTTTTTATCTTGGTCTTTCTCATTATTTGGTTTTTCACCAGTGGCAGATTCTTCATCTTTATTGCTGGAGCCGCCGTCGCTTTGAGTATGAGAAGATTGGAGAGGAATTAACTCTACATCTAGTTTTAAGAGTTCAATTTCTAACCTTTTAATATCAGTAATTTCTGATTGGTTTAATCCTAAAGCGACAGAAGGAACTAAGAAACTATATCCGTATTGAGCCATGTCTAAAGTTTTACTGATATATTCATCATTGTTATAATAACTAACAGGAAGAATTTTTGCAGTAAAGTTAATTTTATTATCTCCGAAATGTTGATTTAAAACATAAGATAGCCAAATACTATAAGACCCAGCTAAATACATCATCAACGCCATATCATTTTGAATAGATTTTTCAAGAGATAAATTTCCATCAGCCGCGAAGACTTGTTTACTAACTCCAGCTTCGCTATAAATAGTTTTTTCTATTTTTTCAAGATTATTTGTGATAACACTACGAGCATCCTGCATATCTTCAAGAGATACATCACCAAAACTGGTAAGAACATCAATATCTTTATTTTTCTTTAACATTCCTACTACGCCGCGGTGCATTTCTTGAACTTCTTCCGGGTCAAACACCAATTCTCCATCTGAAGTAATTGGCATTTCCTGAACAAGAATTTTCTTTAGCTCTTGTTTATCTTTATCTTTCTCAAGTTCCCTATACTCGTCAAAATCAATTATAGCTGGAATTACATTTAACATAAATGGTCTTTCTTCATAAAGACAAAAATGAATTCCAACACCAGGTTCCAACATATACCACTTACTCTCATTTCTGTTCTTATAGGCATTATATGCTTTTTTAACATCAGGCGGAAAAGTAGCCAAACACTGGTCTCTTAAAACCTTATCTCTGATATTATCAAAATATTGAAGATTTAGTTCAACAATATCTATACCGTCAGGAGTTTTGAACCTAGTTCTGCAATAATCAAAGGGCAAATCTTGAATTCCGACTCCATCAGCCCCATAATCTCTAAGGATACCATAGTAAGCACCTTCGACCATTACTTTTAGAGTAAAGTTCTGACAAAGTTTTTCAAAGTTTAATTTATTAAAAAATTCTAAACTTTCATAATAACGCTTACTATATTTAGTATCAGTAATTGATTTTTGATTTCCACTCATATGAGGAATAATTACAGGAGTATATTTAAGAAAAGTTGCATAATATAAAATAAAGCGTCTATAAAAACCGCTAGAATAAAAGAAAGAAACTGATAAATCTTTTAATTCTTCTGGTTGTCCACTTGCGATAATTTGCTCTGCTTCTTCTTTAGAATAAGTAAGTAAATCAGGAGTTCTTTTGAAAGAAGTATCTCCAGAATAAGAGCTGTCAGAAGTAGCTATCATTTTATCAACACTTTTCTTAAAGTCTTCTAAAGTAAAATTAGTTTTATCCTTCATCTATTCACCCCCCTTGAGTATAAAATACGAGTTTCCTATTTCTTCCTCCCTTACGACGTCTCTTTTTGAAATACTCGTCTTCAATCTCTTTAATTCTCCATAATCCGTATTCAAAGGAGCTAAATTTATCGCTTAAAGTTCGAGCATTTATTTTTTCTAACTTAATATCAGTGCCATTTCCAGTTGGTTTCAATTTAAAGTTAGCCATTTCTTCAAAAAGGCGAGTTGTTAATTCATGGGGAAGAATTCTTGCTACTCTTTGTTCAATTCTCATCTTTTGTCCTTTTTTAGTTTCTAATAATCTATTCTTAATTTCTTGCTCACGAGCAAGAAAGGAAACTTTCCCGCTATAAACTTTAGAATAACAATTTCCGTGAATTTTACTATCTAAAGTTGAATTAGCTTTAATAACATAAATCTTCGGAATAGCTTTGGGATAAAGAGATTGACGATAATCGTCGTTATTATTAGAACAATAGGCTGGATAGTATTGATTGCTACTAGAATCATAAGATTCTTGAACCATATAATCCATAAGACCTACGCCAAGACCGTTTCCGTCGATAACAATTTCAAGAGGGTCAAATTTCTCAATTATTTTCTTTAAATCGAGAGCTTGAATTGAGAAGTGTTTTGACTGTTCTGTCTTTCCTAAAATATAGATATTAACTAAACTTATGTCAAAATCGTTTTCGTGACGGAATACTTTAAAAACAGTTACTACGGTCTGACAAGTAATTCTGCCTACGTCTACTGATAATAAGTAGAAAATATTGTTAGCACCTTTAAGTTTTTGAGAGTTTTCTGGATTTATAAGCCGACGATATTTTTGGAGTCTGTCATAATCAAACCAACTATCGCTCCCCCCGCCAGTCCATTTACCTAAATACTCGCGGGCGAAAGATTCGTCTTTATATGTCGCACTCATTTTAATTTCATTTAGATAGGTCTTATCAAGTAGGCCATGCATCATAGGAACTCTGTAATCGCATCCCCAAACAAAAGAACTTCTAGGATTAATAATTTCGTTTTCAAAGCATTCAATTAGCTTTTGGTAAGCAAAAGAATTCCTCTGACCAGCAGACGTCATATAGAGTTGTTGTTGATGATTTTCATTGGGATTTACGATTCTCGCTTTGGTTCTTCGATTAACATTTAGAAGAGGAAGAACAACTTCATTAAGTAAATCTGCGTCATGATCTATATTTATTCAAGATAGTTCGTTAATCTATCTCCGCTTTCGCCGCTTTATATTACTATAAAGATTAGACTATATCTTTGCCATATAGGCACTCCCCACTTCGATACACTTGTATCTACTCTACTCATGTTAGAGGCATTTTCGATAGTCGTTGAACCTTCCGATTTCTCGGCTTGGCTGCTGATTGTCCTTAGCATTACCTATTAGGAGTTCCCAGCAATTCAAGGAGTTTAAAGTGCGCAATCAACACAGATATTTTTTACTTAAATTAGTATATTCTTTTTTTATTTTTATTTTAGAATAGTTCTGAAGCTCCCATTCTTCAAAATATTTTTCTCCAGTTTTTTCTATCTCTTCTTGAGATAATTTAGAATATCTTTCTTTTATTTCCATCCTTCCATTTCCAGTCATTAGATGAAAAATAAACCCTTTAGACAATTCAAATTTCTTTAATATTGTTTGTTCTATGCCTCTTCCATAAGTTGAAACAACACACATAATATAAAATGTTGTTTCATCGTCTAAGGTTTTTTTCACTGTCCAAGGTTTATTTTTAATAACATCTAATTTTTCTTCAAAATCTTTAATATATTGTTCTTTTTCTTTACAAGAAAGACTTTCTGCTTTTTCTCTAAATTTATCGTAGCTTTTCCCTCTCACGATTGCTGAAATACAAGAACTATCCACTCCTAAAAAGTTCCCAGTCCTATTTGTCATTCCTTTATACTTTAGATTACCAAAATAAGCAAAACAATATTCATCAAAATTTAATTTTGATTTGGTGTCTCCACCAGTACCTCCTTTTGTTAAATTATAGCCATCCTCAAAACTATTATATTTTTTAATATAATATATTTCTTGTTCATTTAATTCTTCTTTTGTAATGTTGTCAAATTGTATCTTTTGTATTGTAAAATTATCTAATCCATACTTATTATAGGCATTTTGAAGTTTAATATTGGGATGTCTATTCTCTTTTAATTTTAATAAATGCTCGGCTTTCCGTCTTGCGAAATTTGTAGTTTGACCAACATATCTTTGACTAGTTATATTGTTTATAATAAAATAAATATAACATTTCATGCTTATCACCTCTAATAATAAGTAGAATTTCGTCAAAAATTGTATAAAATTTAAGACACTTTACGCACTTCATCTATCAGACCACCATTCCGACGTCCGCCACGAGTTGAGTCTAATGCCGCGACAATATCAAATATTGAACCATTCCTAAAAGTCATTTTTAAATAATCATTGCCAGAAATATAATCATCTTTAATCAACTCTTTTCTTAAAAGAGGGAAAATATCTAAAATTTCTTCTACTTTTTCTTTCGCAATTTTTGCACCCTGTTCTTTCTTCGGCGCGCAAATAAAGCATTTAAATCCAGGCTTAAATATACACTCTAACATTAAAGCCAAAATAGAAATAAATGTTTTAGAGAACGCACGAGGAGCCACACAATAATGATAACGATATCTTAGACAGGCGCGCAAGAAAATTCTTTGGTAGAAAAACAGTTCAAAATTAGAATCAACAGGAGTTATTAGGTCGATAAATAAATCAGGATACGCAGTAAAGAATTGACAATATTTCTGATAAAGCTCTTCATGCTCAATAATTCTTTCTTCACTAAGCATAACCCCTTTATCTAACTCAATACCATCTCTATAAAATTTTTGTACCGCATTACTTTCACTTATCTTATTAACATCAATCATTCAATCTCCTCCTTGAACTGTTCTTCTAAGTCGTAGCCAGCAGCTTCAAACTTATCCAAATCATCTTGAGGAGCGTTATATTCGTCTTCGAGTTCTTGAGCTATCTTTAATCCTTCTATTCTTCTTTCTATTTCTTCGCTGATACCAGTTTCATTAACATAAAGATTTCTAACATATAGCTGAATATTCTTCATAGTATTATCAATAATATCTTTCTCAGCGCCATCATAGAACTTATTTATCCAACCTCTCTTTTCGAGGAAGGCAAATACTTCTCCAACAGAGTTAAAATCATTTGCATTTTTAACATTCTTAGGAGTAAAATCAGCAACCTTAACTAATTTCTCATAAGAAGCAAGTTCGTCTTTAAATTCTTCTTGTGCCCTAATCTTGTTATCAATTAAGAGCGAAATTTTACATAGTTTTTTTGCATTATCAACTTGAATTTCTCCAACTACATTCTGAGTATTCAAAATCCCTTGGAAGAGATTCTCTAAATAAACAAGTTCATCAGTGTCGTACTGTGGCCCCCATTTATCTCGGAGTTGTTGGAATTTTTCATCTTGGAGTGCAGGAATAGCATTATCTAGTTTTCCGTCAGCAACTAGTTGCCTATACTTCCTAGTAGTATCACTCCAATCAACATTCCCATACTTCCCGGCGCAGTACATTTTAGCATAAACGCTAAATGTTTTTTCTTTATTAAACTCATATAATTTTGTCCACTCTTCCGCAAGAAAAGGAATATCTGCCCATTGACAAAGTTTATCATAAAAATCAAAATTATTTTCGTTAATTAAAAGAAAATTCTCTATACACTTATTGCAAATAGGAAGAGTTCCGTCTGAGAAAAACGGACTCTTAACTTTTATAAAAGAATCGGGAGAACAAGAATTATGGCATTTTGTGCACTCTTTTAATAAAGCCATATTATCACCACCTTATTTATAGGTAAAACGAAAAGAGGAAAACTCAAGAATTTTCCTCTTCTTTAAATTCTTCTAGTTTATGGGTTCTATTATATTTAACGATTTGACGAACTCTTCTTAAAAATTTATTACGTTCAGTTTTGCTGAGGCCGCAATAAAAGACAATAATTTCTTTTTCAATAGTCGGGAAGTCAGTTCTTATTTTATTATCTTCTTTAAAAATATTAACTCCGGCTATTTGAGCAAGACCGATAAAATCGTCAAAAGCTAACTCCATCATAGCTAATTGAAGTTCAACCGCATTAACTCCATTATTTTCTAAATTACACTTCATTACTATCTCCTTTGGTGCGCCCGCACCATAATTTCCTTGAATCCTATTTATTTTTCTGTCGGTTCTTCTTATCGCACTCTTTGCACCGACTTGCAAGTCCATCAGAGCTTCTGCTCTTTCTCATAAATTCTCTTGTATCCTTCAACTTAATTTTCCCGCATTGATTGCATTTTTTCCACTTAAAGGGTTTTTCTCTATTTAAATAATAATCGTAATGAAGTTGCGCTGCGTCCGCAATTTCTTTACAAATCTTTTGCTTCCATATAGTTGAAATATAGTTTGCAGAGTGAGTAAGGCCGGAATCTTTTTCTAACTTCTTTCTAATAATCTCATTCTGAATACGACTTCTTTTATAATTAAGAATAACCTTCTTAGCGTCACTTAAATTTGCTTTTTCTATATAAAAATCAAGAGTATCTAAAAGAAAACTAATAGTCGAATCTGGTTTATTTACTACGCTTATCTTCAAATCCTCATAATTCTCTAATAAATAGTAAATATGCTCATAATTCCTAAAATCAATCGTATATTTAGCTTCCTTATTGAAAGAATACTCTGGTCCTCTATATTCTCTAGGATTGAAAAATTTCTCGTCACTTCCAATAAGGACTCCTAAAGGCGCAATAGCAAAATCAGAATTTTCTAAATCCCAGGGGATACCTTCGTTTTCTTGCTGATGGACTTTTCTTGCGCTAGTTCCAAACATACAAATAGTTGGCTTAACCATATCCCTAAGATAAAACTGCTGACGTCTCAAATCAATAACCATATGCTTAAACTTATATAATTCTACCGAAGTTAGCTTTGGTGCAGCGGGGTCATCAACTTTTCCCGTATTCGCATCTATAATATGTTGGTATCTATCAATAGACTTCCACAACTCTTGAATTCCTGGAACATCGGCGTCTTTCTCTCTATCTATCTTCGGTTTAATACTCTTATACCTATTCTTATCTGTATTAAAAATACGCTCGTCGAAAGTAGGACTCTCGATAAGTTCGTCTAATGATTCTGGTTCCTTTTTAGAATAGGAATTATACTTAGTCTTTATTTGGACTTCTTTACGGTCAACAATCGACTCTCCAGTATTTTCGTCTTTACCGTAAAGAATATAGTTCGCAACAGTTTCTAAATCGGAAGCAGAGAATTTTTTATCACTATTATCTGCCATATACTTCTCAACATAGTCACGACGGCCAGTCGAGGTAGGTATACTAAAATCGAGATTTACCATTTATTCACTCTACTCCTGTTTCAAATTTTCTATCTTTATTATAATCGAAAAATTGGGAAAAGTCAAGAGATTAAAATTTTAAATTTTGATTTTTACGAGATTTTAAATTTTGATTTTTACGAGATTTTAAATTTCAATTTTTACGAGATT
>ERZ824600.89-NODE-89-length-129760-cov-8.413130_pt1 | contig 129760 bp, 118 predicted proteins | sample MGYA00519933_ERZ824600 | MGnify/ENA primary metagenome ERZ824600 (study PRJEB31778, sample SAMEA3449178) | human gut metagenome | biome: human gut; feature: human-associated habitat; material: faeces | place: United Kingdom | collected 2010/2012 ...
AGCTCAGTTGGTAGAGCAACTGACTCTTAATCAGTGGGTCCTGGGTTCGAGTCCCTGAAGGTGTACCAAGTTTAATCCCGTGTATTTTGCACGGGATTTTTTGTTGTATACACAACAGCCCGGCTGAATCAGTCGGGCTGTTGTTTTTGGTTATTTCGGCAGGTGCAGGAAGCCGGCGGTGAAGGCGTTGGGGAAGGCGAAATTTTTCTGACCGTCAGCAAATTTTACATATATATGTTTATCAGCGATTGACTGTACTTTTCCTTCGCCGAATTTTTTATGTATTACGGTCATACCTACTGTTATTGACGATTTGTCAAAATCGGGGGTGTTGGTGTGTTTCCTGTCGGGAACGGGTAAAGCGGCTTTGGGAACGGGTGATTTAATGCCGAACTTTTCGGTTACAAGAGGCGGAGTGGTTGGACTTGCAGCGGTGGACTTGCCTGACGGTTGAACGGATTTTACCGCTGATGACCGGGTGACTTCTTTCTTTAACTCCGCTATATCTTCTGTGGCTTCGGTAGGCTGAGGAGCGTTCATTGATTCCTGCTGATTATAGAACAGCTTTTTGTATTCATCTTTTCTTATGGCGGTATCCCAACCGCCTATCTCCTTATCGTTACTGTGCATATCAATTCCGGTATAGGTAAGGCTTGCGTCCTCGTAGCGTTTGAACTGGAAAATAGATTGATTCATAAGGCTGGAGTTGAAAACGCCGAGCGAACACAAAAGGTCGAAATCCTTTGTATCAAGGCCGGTCACTTTTTTGAAAAGACCGGGTTCAAGCTGGGTTATAACGTCCTTGAGGCAGGATTCACGGTAGTCGGTAAGGTACATAAATACGGGAATTCTTGAAGCAAATTTCATCAGCTTTTCCTGTACCTCCTTACGCTTTGACTTGAACTCCTTCTCGGCTTCGGTAAGCTCTTTCTTTTCTTTCGGGGTGAGCTTTTCCACGCCGTCTTTCTTCAGCTTCTTTACAGCCTCGGACTTGTTGATGATTACCTCAAGCTCCTTGTTGAGATTGCGGAAAGCCTCGATATTTTCAAGTGCGGTCATTGCCTCTGTACTTGCCATAAGACGTTTTAGCGTATCGTTATCAACGTTAACAAGAAGGGCGGACTGCCAGCGCTTTGCGAGGAGGGTTGCGGAGGTTCCGGCAAGGGTAATATCAAGAATAGCCTGTGCATTTACCTGCTCCATAGTCGAGCCGTCATAGGCTAAGACGGGTAGGAAGTTTATAAACTCGCTGACGTTCTTTTCAGGGTTTGTGTTCTCGGAATTCAGATTGCAGGCATAGTCGGATATCTGGCGGAGCGCACGGTCAAGCGCAAAGTCGAACACATAGCATTCGTGCTTGATTATCTCTACTTTGCCCTTCTCATTTTTTACCGTCCAGGGCGACTGCACACGGAAAGCCGACTGGAAATAGGTTTCCGGGCTTTTAAGATTGCGGAGCATAAATATGCCTGTCCACGGCTTTACAGTAACGCCGGTTGTCAGCTTTCCGCAGGTGAGGGTTATTGTCCTTGTAACGAGAGGATCGCCCATAGAATCAATAACGGGCTTTACCGCATCAAGACCTACGCCCGCTTTTATACCGGCGCAGACGTTTATCTTATAGCCCTGATTGTAATAGTTGTTCTGGCTTTGCATAAGAAGATTGTACATCGCAAAGCAGGACGCTACGCTCGGCAAAAACCATAGGGTGTGCGACAGTACGTTAAGAAGTCTTGTGTCTGAGAAGGGCATAGGCGGACGCTTGTCAACGCCAAGACTTACCGCAATTTTAAGGTCGTCTACGCTTGCAGGCAGATATGCGCCACGGATAAGATCGAGCCATTTCTGCACCTCGTTCTCGTTTACAAAGCGAGCGTCCTCGCCTTTTCCCTTTGCGGAAAAGAATACATTTAAATCAAATCCGTCAAATTCTCCCTCAGAGGCTACAGAGCGTATACTTTCGGGAATTTTATAGGTCATCATCACCATACGGGGAAGCGACAGATATGGGTTGTTTTCGCCCTTCCAGTTTTCTTTTGCGCTCTGTTCATCGGAATAAGTCCAGTTGAAAATCTGTTCTTCTATGAACTCACCGCTGTGCATTGCTCTGAACGGGGTACCGGACAGATAAAGGTAGTGTGACGAGGTTATCGGCAGGAAGGTTTCGTTTACGGCATTTCCTGCTTCTTCCTTCTGATATTTTTCTGCGTCAAAGTCTATATCTTCATCGTCGGGATCGTCAAACAGCTTCTTTGCGTTTTCTCTCCACGCTCCGAAATGGTATTCGTCAAATATGACTATATCCCAGTTGGTAGTATGGATAAACTCGTTTTTGTATTTTATACCGCCGTTTTCGTTAGTACCGAGCAGATCCTGAAACGAGCCGAAAACTACTATCGGTCTTGTGCTGTCGGCATTGTAATATGCTTCGTCGATATTCTGTTTGTTATTATGTGCGTCCTTGTTTGAAACGTACTGCCAGCCCTCAAAATCAACGTGAGTTCTTAAGTCCTCGCTCCACGCCGACTCTACGGCAGGCTTGAAGGTGAGAATAAGAATACGCTTGAAATTCATCTTCTTGCAAAGCTCATAAGCGGCGAAGGTCTTGCCGAAACGCATTTTTGCATTCCACAGGAATTTTGGTATGCGCTCAGGCTCGGTCTTTTTAATGTTTTCAAAGTATTCGATTGTGCGGTCTACCGCTTTACTCTGTTCCGGACGCATTTTAAAGTCGGCGGTGCGGTATTCGTCCGTCCTTTCGCCAGTGCGAAGCTCACGCACGGCGGAGCGTACATCATTTACGGTACAGTTGTACCATTCGTTCTTGTCGGTGTTTTCGTTAAGACGGTGAAAGCCGTTGCGTTTAAGAACGGCGTGTACGTCATGGTCGTTGAAGCACGAGCCGTCAGGACGCATTGCCGATTCCTCGCAAAGCACGGTGTAGCTTATCGCACTTGTATGGAGCTGTTCTTTTATACGCTGCTTTACATCACGGTCGGTGTAGCCTACTTTTATGTAGCCGTCGTGAGTGGTAACGCCGTTCAGCCTGTAGGCATAGATAGTCGGGTTTACCTCGGGTCGAGGGGTCACATACTTTTCAAATACGTCAGCCATTGTTGTCACCGCCTAAATCCATCGGTCTTATCATAGACTCGATAAAGTTTATTTCTTCGTCTGTGAGATTGTATTTTTCGTAGAGTTCGGAATCTGTCCACGGTTTTGAGAAGTCTTGGAGGGGGACGAATAAAAATTTATCTTTAGAAATATTGATTGATGTCAGTGCTTGAAGCAGTAAGAATCTGAAAAATTTTGTTTTCATATAGTCACAAAGATTATTTGCTTCTATTTCGTTTTCAAAAGAACCTATACACAAATAGGTTTCTGTACATACTTCGTTAGGTTTAAGCACACGCATTGTTGATGAAATGACTAAATACGTTCCGTCAGTGGATGGTTTATTGCCACCTGACATTGCTTTTGTCATTATCACTTTATATTTGTTCAATAAATTATCTCTGTCTGATATTTCATTCTTGGTGATATACGATTTGCCATTCAGCGAATACAGTACACAATCTTCTTTTTTATATTCATTATGTCCGATTTCCTTGCTGAACAAATTGAAGCAATTTCTTGAATGAACAATCATATCTAAATAATTTTTTGTAACTTTATTTACTTTCCGGATAATCTGTATCGCTATATTGTTTCTTACAAATACAGGATACTCATTCAATTTCCGAATTGAACTGGAAATTTCTTCCCCTGCATTCATATTGATTATTTTACATTCTCCATTGTATTCTAAGCCCCACAAGAAGTAACAAATACCTCCGGCAATAGTAACTCCGGGAAAACAGTCAGCACTATTTGCAAAATCAACAATTGTCGATATTTTGCTTGAGTTCAACATATTGTTTCTAAAGTCATCTAGCCCTTTACCTCCAGCATACCAACGAGAAGGTATAATCATAGATAAATAACGAGGTTTTAATTGAAGTGACTTATACACAAATTCGTGATATATAGGCACAGAACTTGAACCTGTGCCACCACCGTCATTTAACTGATACGGCGGATTTGAAATAATAACATCGAACTTCATGCCAAAAATCTCCTCGGGGTGTAATGTATGTATCCATTCATACGCATAATATTCACGTTCTTCGCCACGGTCGTACTGCGTTTCGGACGCACCGCAGAAGATGCATCTTCCGGACTTGTCGAACGAGTGGGGGATACGCTTGAAACGGATATTTCCGTCCGAATTTTCAAAGTGTGTTACAGAAAAAGCACTGTTTGCGTACTTACTGCAATAAAGGCTTCTGCGTGAGAGCAGGCTTGTAAGCTCGGTTATCGCAATGCCGTAAAGCTGATTTTTAAAAATATGGTCTATTCGCTGCTGTCTGTCGGGGATAACGGCTTCAAGACCTTTTATAAGGCGCTTTGCTATCTCACGAAGGTATACTCCCGTTTTCACGGCGGGGTCGAGAAACTTTGTATCGGGAGATGAGAAAAGCTCCTGCGGGAGCATATCGAGCATTTTGTTTACTATCTCCGGAGGCGTGAAAACCTCATCGTTTGAGAGATTGGCAAGGCAGGACAGAACATCGGGGTTGTATACCTTTTCGTAAAGTCCGCTTAAAATTCCGGTTGAAATATTATCAGCCATTTTCCCATAACCTCCTGTAGTTGCATATATATTTCCGTAAAAAAGTACCCTCTCCTTCTGTGCTGTCGCTGAGGGTGAGCTGAGAAGCCTTTTCCTTATTGCCGTTTACCAGTTCGTCAAAGCTGTAATCGCTGCGCTGTATATTACTGCCGAAAACGAATGCCCACTCGGAAAAGACTATATCCTGTTCGGTATCGTTGCAGTTTTCGTCTACGCACTTAAGAGTAAGGGCGTTTCCGCAGACGATATTTCTTGACAGGATAAAGCGGACGGATTTTCTTGTATCATCGTTGCATTCTTTTTTGCAGACGGATTTGTATTGCTTGTCCCACTGCTTATACAGCCGTTCACGGCAGGTTTCGACATTATCAGCCATTATATCGACACCGTAAAGACTGCTTACCGCAAGGAGCGAGTATTTTTCATATTCAAGAGGACTGCGACCGTATTCAGACTTTACGACCGACAGCTTTCTTGCGAGAATTTCGGTAAGGAAATTGCCTGTTCCGCAGGCGGGTTCGATGTTCCTACTGATTTTGATACAATAGAAAAAGCCCTCTCCGGAGCAAAAGCCACTGAAAAAGGCTTGAAATAAGGGCTTCCGAGGTCATGTGCTGACTTTGGAAGCCCTTGTTTTATATGTTCAGTTATCCTGCTACCACTCGGCAATGTGGTGAGGTGTCAGCCTTGCGGTGTAGAGATTTTGGAATAATTAAAAGGTGAGGAAAAATTAAAAGGTTGTCATTACCCTCGTTTTTCGTCAATCAATAAATAACATTTTGCATAGATGTCGAATCTTCATCTAAAATATGGGTGCTAACAACTTGACTGCCAGCGTACATGAGATACTTCACGCCACTCGCCACAGCCATCTCCTCGGCAGCTGCCTGTTTTGCCTTAACCACGGTGTCATCAATCTTGTTGTCTCCCTTAACCTCGATAAGCTGATAGGAACCATCCATCATCTTTGCAAGGAAGTCGGGATAGTACTGGCGAATTCTGCCCGATTCTGGATCGTAGTAGTGTACGGAGAGATCACCCTGATTGGAAGTAAACATTCCCGTGAAGTAAACCTCTGCAACTTTGCCGCTCGTGATGTACTGCATAAAGCATTCCTTCTCTGGGATGGAATCGAAGCAGTATGTGTCAGCATGGAAGCTCTTCTTAAGCTGCTTCGGTGTAAAGCCCGGATAGCGATTGGTAAGCACGAGGTCATCCTTTGCGGAGAATTCGTAGTAACCGGCATCCTTTGGTTCACGCAGCAGTACTAGTTCCTTGTCCTCGGTCTTCAGTTCAGAGGTGATGTCAAAGAGCGCATGGAACACAGTCGGGATGATGTAGTCATCCAGGACTGCGTTATAGCGATTGACCGCCTCAAGAACCGTGTCGATTCCGTCCACTGATTCTCGGAGAATTCTCGCGGCGAGGATACAGGAAATATTCAGATAACGAGCCACTTCTCCTACGAGGGAAAATTCGCTGAACTTCATATTGTCCTGGAGATAGTCAATATTCTTTTCTTTGACAGTGGTATCACGAGCAAGGCTGTCACGTTCGTACATGATGCTGGCATACTTGGAGAGATCAGCATCGACCAGTTTGAAGTCCACAGGCTTGGAGTATTCCTTTTCGTGGAGGGTATACTCGTGCCATACACGCTTGAGGGTGATTGTCCTCGGCGGCGGCAGAACACGAACCTGATATTTATGGCGATCAGCATTGGAAGGATTTTTGATATCCTTGATCTCCATGTTGAAGTTCTTATGAAGCTCATCGTCCAAGGTGTCGTAGTTCTCTTTGGAGAGAAATACTGTGGCCGTCAAACGCTCGTCCGTTATAGCACGGAGGCAGCGCATTGTTGCCTGGAGAACGAATATTTTTGACTTCGGGCTGCGGAAAAGAGCTACAGCAAACAGCGACCGGCAGTTCCAGCCTTCCTTGCCTTTTTCAACGAGGATAATGAACTGCTTCTCATTTCCTTCCGTTCCAGGAACATCAAGGCTATTGAAGTCTCTGATGTCATCGTTCTTTGTATATTTTGCATCGCCGACATTCAGGAGAATCTTCGACGTCGGAATACCGAGGTTAGCGAGTATCCTCTCAAGCGCAGGCTTGACCTCTGTGGTCGCCTCCTCAACGCCTGCCGCATAGATAGCAAGTTTCGGATTCAGACCTTCATAGGTCTTACCACCGTAGCGCTCCCAAAACGTGGTTACCACAGCTTTGAGGAACTCATCACTTTTTACGTTCTCAAAACCGAGCGGGTCGGCATCTTTCAAGAAACCATTCCAGATGGATTCACGCAGACCGTAAGCATATACCACCTCTGGCAGAAGCTGATTCTTTACATATGGCGTACCCGTGTAGTTATAGCAGGCCACGATAGAGGTGTTCGCTGCCAGCAGATTGATGGTATCACGAAGGCTTGTCTTATTCGCTCCGCTCGACCGGATCTGCTTTTCGAGGTCTGCACCGAAGAGGTGATGCGCCTCATCAACATAGACTCCGAGCTGTGGAAGGCGGCAGAGTTTCTTGAAACGCTGGTTATCCATCAGCGTGGTATCATCCCATGCATCGTCCTCGTCATCATCTCCGCCGTAAACTGCTGAAAGGAGAGATCCAGAGCCGCTGAATAAAGTTTCAGCAGCAGATGTCTCTTTGCGCTTTTTCTTTACAATGATTTTCTGCGTGTTGGAGATGATGATGTTGAAATCGGAATCATCAATCGTGTGCAGAATCGTTCCCGTTTCATCCAGGAAATGAAACTTAATATTCGAATCAAGCACACGGGCATACTCTGGCGGCACAACTTTTGTCTTATCAAAGGTCATGATCTCACGGAGCGACTGCAGGACGGTTTTATCCGGAGCAAACACGAGGGCGTTGTGGCAGAAACGCTTGTCTCTCGGATACTTCTTCGCAAGCAGAAACTCGTAGAAGATGCAGGTCGCCATAAGGATGGTTTTGCCAAGTCCCATCGTGAGGGCATAGATATAATTCGGGTAATCCTCACGGTACTTCTTCATCTGCTTGAATAGCGTATCGGTCTGCTTCTCGGTAGGAGCGTCAAAGAGACGAATCTGACCGCCTTTGTCGATGGCATAGTAAGATGCATCGGAGAAGCGATCTCTTTTGTGACGCCAGTCATCGAACATCTCATAGGCCTGCTTGTTGTTCATGAATTCCTTCACAAAAACATACATTTCCAGTGCCTCAAACTGCGGTTTGCGCAGAAAGGCATGAGGATTCTCCTCGCTGTCGTTGTAGGCGAGGAACTTCCTTGTGAGGTCATTGTAACGGGAACGAATCTTTCCACGGTTTGTGCTGTAGTAGTACCACAGTTGTTGACTAAAGGAAAAATTCGGGTCAAACTTATCTGCCATTTAACGCACCTCCACTTCCAGCGACTCGGAGAGCAGGTCGGTAATCTTGACTTTAATCGTGCCGGAACCCTCAGGGATATCGTAGATGCCCTTTACCATCTCATTCTTGCCGGGGATATCTGCCACGGCCGGCTGCATGACTACGCCATCATAGTTCCAGTCAATCATGATGGAGTCGACCAGCTGACGCCAGTCCTCCACGTATTCTTTCTGGAGGGAGAGTTTCTGCATCAGGTTCATCGGGTAGAAGGCGCGAACAACCAGCTTATCACCCTCACGAACGATTTCTGCCTCGGAGTCACGCTTGAGCTGTAGGTCTTTCTTATCACGAAGAATATCTACTATCTGGACATCCACCTTGTAGTCAGACAGCTCCTGCTCCAGCGCCCCCTTCAGGTCGGGTTCGTGTCCCATGCAGACGATGGTGATACGCTCCACTGGTTGATTCGGATTCTCCTCCTTGCGTTTTTCGTATGTCTTATACGGAAGGTTTGCAAGAAGCTCTTTTAAGTCAGCCTTGGTAGCAATGCGATTGACCGGCATAATTTTAACCATTCTGCCATCAAGCTCTCCATCCCAGACATCGCCCTGCGGGAACGGTTGGATTTCCAAAGCGGAAATCAGGAGGTCGCGGGCTTCTACGGGATTTCGGAAGAAGTCGTAGTTATTTACATTATAAACCTCAAAGCCCGTGTATTTCACGTCCTCCTCCAAAGTTGAGGTGTCCATTCCCTTTGCCTTAAAGAAGTTGATGACCTTGTTGCGTTCTTCGGCACTCAGCTCGGTGTTTCCGCCTGCATTTGCTGCGGCGAGGTAAGGAGCAGGATCCTCCGCAACCATCGAAAGCTGAGGTTGGCGAATCTCATAGGTCACAGGCTTATGTTCTGGTTCCAGTTCCTTTGCAACGGCAAGTAACCGCTTTGTAGTCGTCTGAATGGCCCCCAGATTGATATCTGCGCCTATGAAACGCCTGCCGAGCTTCATAGCTACAGCTTGTGTTGTACCGCTACCCATAAAACAGTCAAAAACAATATCACCGGGATTTGTGGATGCCTTGATAATGCGTTCAATAAGTGCCTCTGGTTTTTGAGTAGGATATCCTGTTGATTCAGCAAATCCATTTTTCAATGCAGATATGTCTACCCACCAATCAGAAAGAGGGGCTCCATTGTTCACATCAAGCCAAGGTTGATCTAAATCTTCAGGGATGCCTTTCAACTTTGCAAAAACGCCTGGATTAGATTCTTTTAGTTTTCTGTATGTGATTTTTCCATCTTCATCAAAATAAGGTTGATATCGCTTGATTGTGCTTTCGGAAAGACGTTTTCTCATGATGTTGAAAACCCTATCCTCAGAAGCTGTCTTTTGATACATAAAAATTGTATCATGTTTTCTCTTGAAATATTTTACTGCACGGCTTCCAATGTCTTCATATCCCCACACGATTTCATCAATAAAATTATTCGAGCCAAAGACCTCATCCATCATACAACGCAAAAAGCCTGCTTTGTGCCAATCACAGTGAAGGTAGATTGTACCTTTATCAGAAAGCAACTCACGGAGAAGGATTAAGCGCTCGTACATGAATTGAAGATACTCATCATTTGTCCATATATCTCCATACTGTTTTTCTTCAAAGGAAGAACTATCCGATTCTGCTTTTCCAACACCTCGGATATCAATCTTCTTCTTATAATCGGCCTTACTGTCAAACGGAGGATCTATGTAGATGAGATCAATTTTCCCGCGATAATCCTTAAGCATATGGCTCATGACCTGGAGATTATCTCCCCAGAAGATCTTATTAATCCAGCCATTCTTCTCCTGACCATAGGTCTCCCGCAATTGTGCAGGGTAATACTGCGTGGAACGGTAAGGACGCTTGCCCGTCCAGCGAAGTTCGGGAAATCCCTTGATCGTAGGTCTCTGCTCAAATTCAAAAGTAAGCTGCTCATCCATTTTGGTTATCCTCCATTTTATCGTTTCTTGGGTCATATCCGTATTTCTCGGCCACTTCTGTTATTTCGGCAGCTCTGATGGGGATGAGCTGCTGTTCCTCGTATAAATCCCGTCCAAGTAAACCGTGAAGCACGATGTACTTATCCGTTTCAAGCAAATTCGGATTCTCGCTCAAAAAGCCGTTTACACGTTTCAGCATTGTCGGGTCTGTCAGCTGTGCCAAAATCGTATCGATATCTATCTCTCCGGCATCGTGCAGCTTCTTAAGGCTACTCAACATTTCCAGCCAATGATATAGGAATTTTCGCTTTTCGGCGTTAGCCTCTTCATGCGTCATCTTCGTACTGGCTTTCGGATGTTTTACGGCAATGTCTGTACTTGCCTTTGCTTTTGCAAGGACTGGATCCGCTTTCAGTTCCTTTGAGGTAAGCGCCTCCTTTGTGCGATGGTAGAACGGTACAATATGTTCATGCCATACATTCGGAAGCACCTCATAAAAGAATTTGTCAACAGCCCAATCGATAATGATATCACTGGCCTCCATCACCGTGTCCCGAGTGGTATCCTTGAGATAATCTGCAATGGAGGATCTTCTTCCGGTGGGAGTGGCTGGTGGCACAGAGGTTCTTTGCTGAATTGTAGGCGCATCTTCTACATAGTGTTTTAGTTCCCTCAGAACCCTGTGAGGTTTGCGATTCATGAGCCGACCGTACTCATCGATAAAAGCCTCGTCGTCATTCCATTTTCTAAAAAGCTCATCGTCAGGGATGATGTATATGATGTTGTTTTTCCTTACTCGATGTTCAGCCATGTTATCACTCCCTTCTTATTTGTTTCTGCAGTAAAACCGGAAGTCGCACGCATTGCAGACCTTTGGGTCTTTGGCGCAGCGGCGAAAATCTTTCTTCATAATCTTATGTACCGTATCGTCGAATACAGCCATTGTGCCTTCCACAGCTGACTTCGTATACGGATATGTGATAGTAGGTACACCACTGTCCTCGCCAGTATAGTAGATGTGCATCTTACTAACTTTCTGTCCGGTTCGTTCCTCTACGAGGTGAGCGTAAATATGGAGTTGCCGTCGATATTGTTCAAGCTGCTCCCGATCTTTCACCATATCAGGTTTTCGCTGAGATTTAAAATCCACAATCTCAACGGTATCTCCCTCGCCGCGAATTAAGTCAACCTTTCCCTCAATAATGTAGTCATGCTTGACCAGCGAAACATCGACTTCTGCCTGCTGTATCTGCGACCAGTCACCGTGCTGTCGATCCACATAGCGCAGAACCTGTTTCAGAGCTGCCTCACGCTGGGGACCGGCGAGGTAAGTATGCTCGGCCTTTGTCAGAGCCACATAATTGGAGTCAAACCACCGGCTCACATTCTCCTCAGTGATTGTCTGTTCCTCATGCCGCAGGGCGGCGCGGTGTATGTCCTCTATCGTCTCATGCACGAGTGTACCGAAGAGCATAGCGTTCGCACGAACGGGCATGAAGTCCAGTTCCTTGTAGAACTTATACTGAAGAGCGCAGGTCTCGTAAACCGTGATATGCGATGTGAACGAGTAGGTGTTCTTTATGTTCACACCCTTTACCGGCTTGAAATCAAACTCCCCTATATCAAAGCCGGGGCTTTCTACGGATTGCAGTTCCCCGTAGATGTCTTTGAAGTAGTTGCTAGGCGTTCGCTTGTCCTCATTGCAGGTCAGGATCAGTAAATCCTGCGCGCGGGAGAAAGCCGTATAGTAGAGCCGCCAGAAGTCAAAGTACTTCGTGACATCGTAAGGTTCAAACGCCGGACGCTTGAAGTATCTCTCCTCAATCTGCATCATGATGTCATTCGTGTTCTTCCTCGGCACATTCGCAAGGGAATCCACAAGGACGATAGGGAACTCCATGCCCTTGGACTGGTGTATTGTAAGGAAGGAAACACAGCCGCTCGGTGCGTACTCCGAATCGTCCTCGTATTCCGTAATACCGCCGTCAAAGAGCAGACGTAGATACAGATTAAAGAGCATTTCGGTGTTGGCATCTATTCTGCGTTTTCCACGGTAGGTTTCTGATGATAAGACGTCCACTCTGTGGAGGTACTCAAACTTACCGATTATCTGCGTCAGTTTTGCAAGGTTTCGAGCCGGTCGGATATCAACCACGCCAACATCCATTTCCGTATCGAGAATCCCTGCAAAAGGCTGGAATTCAAAGAGCTGGTACATCAGACCGCAATAGGCGTAGTCCGTTGCTCCCTTCAAACTGACATGATCTTTACCTCTGCGCCGTATCCACTTCAAAAGATCGGAATTCTCCGGCTGTGTGAGGTACTCGTTTGCTGCCATGATGCAATTGCGGTAGTAGGTCAGATGCTCCGGCTGCAGAAAGGTGTAATCACCGTTCTCCAAGCCCTGAATATAGCGCGGAAACATGAGCATGAGGCAGCCGAGAGCAAGCCGTATCTCGTCACGCTGGAAAAACATATCCGAACGCGGCGAATATACATTTATATGATTCTCCTCAAGGAAGCGGGCAAGTGCTGTTACTCGCGGATGCTTCACGGAATTAAAGAGAAATGCAATCTGATTATAGTCCGTAAGTTTGCCGGAGGCTTTCAGGTCGTTGATAAACTGCAGTATCTTTTCGTGCCACTCATCCGTATCGTCCATACCTGCGAGTTTCACGACTGCGGGACTGTAGAGAGTGGTTTTCTCGTGTGGTTCGATCCTTTTATCGTAACGGAAGTTATCCCAGCGAAACTTGAACTTCGCACCGTCCGTGGTAGCCATCCACTCATTATAAAAATCAACTATGTCACTGTTGGAACGGTAGTTGATGACCAGCGGAATCACTTGGCATTCGCCTTCTGCAAACTTCTGCGGAAACTCCAGGATATTACGGATGGTAGCGCCTCGGAATCGATACAAGCCCTGGTCATCGTCACCGACCACGCAGATGTTCTTATGGTCTCCGGCGAGAAGAAACACAAGCTGCTCCTGAATGAAGTTCGTGTCCTGGTACTCGTCCACCATGATGTGTGTAACCTTGGAGCGAAGCTCCTCCAAAATCTCGACATTGTCCTGCAGCAGATGATAGGCTTCAATCTGGATAGACGAGAAGTCCATCAAATTGCCCTCAGTGAGGATATCGCGGTACTCCTTCAGCATCCGTCCAAGAGCCGCAATCGACAGGTCAGTATCGGACATCAGTTCCTCTGGCGTCACCAATTCTTCGGAGAGGTTATTCACATAGTTGCAGATGGCTTCTGACTGCTTCCATGCGCCGCCGTTCGGCAGAGCAACCTCTACCTCCGGGATATTCCGGAAACGGTGGATATTCTGGAACACCATGTACTGCTGGTCGAACGCATCCAGGAGACGGTAGTTCCTGCGAAGTCTTGTAAATTCAAGATGCTCCTTAAGGATACGAAGACAGAGTGAATGGAACGTGCCGATATACATCTCATTGATGTTCGCCACGATGCCTCGATCCGACAGTTCATTCGTGATTCTTGTAATCAGCTCCTTTGCCGCCTTCTCCGTAAAAGTGGCAATAAGAATGCTTTCCGGCTTTATGCCGCATTCCTCTATGAGATAAATTGCTCGTTGAACAAGCGTGTAGGTCTTACCTGTTCCAGGTCCCGCAGTAATGAGGACGGGACCTTCGGCAGCAGCTATCGCTTTCCGCTGTCCCTCGTTTGCATTTCCAAAATCAAACATATCGGTACCTTACATCCTTTCCTATAACTGTTCCTCAGATGCGGGACTTCCGTCTGGTACAACTTCCATAATATCAGCAATGTCACATTGAAGCGCAGTACATATCTTAAGGAGAACCGCTGTGCTTACATTATCCCCATGCGTGAGTTTGGCAACGGTGGAGGAACTGAGCTGCGCCGCTTCTCTTAAATCCTGCTTCTTCATATCTTTGTCAATGAGTAACTTCCATAATTTTTTATAGCTGATAATCATGCACATGCTCCTTATGTTCGTAACCCTTTGTTTCCATCGTGGGCTCGTTTCTTTCAAGTAACTCAACAGTTACATATCAGTATAGCACATTTTGTTTCTGAAATCAATAGATAAGTGCGAGAACGCAAATTTTTATTTTCTCATATCGGGACCATATTGGAGCCAATAAGATGCAATAATTTGCGCTCGTGTTCAAAGGTGTTCAAAGATTTCCCTGGATAGCTATTGACATATGAGCCAAAATAGTGTAAACTAAAGGTTACAGTCCGTTACTATGACTGAGAAAGAGGAATCGATAGACTATGAAAGCCGAACTGATCGCAAATATTATCGCTGCTCATTGCTCCGGGGATGAGAGTTCCTTCAAGACCGCTGTGGAAGCTTTGGCGGCTGACGAGGATAAGAAAGGAAACAGCCGTGTTTCCAGTATGCTCCTTGATGCATATAAGGGGAAAAATATAACTCTAATGAAGAAACCGGATGTTGCACAGCCCGCCGGAGGAGGATTCGCTGTCCAGTCCGCTGGGAGTAGCGCTTTTACTCCGAGAGACAAGGACAGCCTTCTGGAGCTTTACGATATTATTCACCCGGATATATCACTCTCTGATGTTGTGCTTCCTGAGAATCAGCGGAAGCTCCTCTTGCAGATTTTGGAGGAACGCCAGAATAACAGCAAGCTGGCAAAGCATAATCTCCCTCCCGCAAACCGTCTACTACTCTGCGGACCTCCTGGATGCGGAAAGACGATGACGGCAAATGCCATAGCTCACGAACTGAATCTGCCTATGGCTTATGTGAGGATAGACGGTCTTATATCCTCCTACCTTGGGCAGACCAGTGTGAACTTAAGGAAGATATTCTCCAGCATAGGAAATCAGAGCATCGTCCTTTTTCTGGACGAGTTTGATGCCATCGCCAAGAAACGTGATGACGGCCATGAGATGGGCGAACTGAAGCGTGTCGTTACGGCTCTGCTCCAGAATTTCGATAATATGCCGCCGAATGTATTTTTAATTGCGGCTACCAACCATGAACATCTGCTTGATCCCGCAATTTTCAGGCGATTCAACTACATTATCAATATCGGATACCCGGATGCAAAGCAGCGGAGTGAACTGATTCAGCGGTGGTTTAAAGACTATACTGTAGAAACCGAGGTAGATATACAGAAGCTTACTGACCTAACTGCAGACCGTAGCGTGGCACAGATAAAGGAACTGGTTATCTCCGCTGCTAAACGCTATGTGACCACGGATAAGGCGGTTACGATGGAGGATATGCTAGAACTGCTTATCCAGCAGATGACGAACAATTCAAACGGGGCGGGTGTGGTGGATGCCGCCGTCGATCTGAAAGCAAAGGGCGTGAGCGTCCGTACTCTTGCGAAAGCAATCGGGATGCCACATAACACTCTTAGCTACCAGATAAATAAGTTAACCAAGGGCAAAGAGGTGGATGAATAGGTATGGCAGATGATTTCAGACCCCATCTCCTCATTACTGAGGATGATGTAGAGGCTATTGAGAATAAAAAGCAGGCTCGGAATAAAGACCTGGGATTGGATCGGATGAAGCATGGAACGAAACTTTCTACAGGTCTTCAGGAAATTGTGTCTGCCTATACCCGCATTCAAGGGACGGATTCTCTTCGTGATGAGGATATCCGTCTGTTTGAAGTTGTCCTGCAAGAGGGTGAAAAATTCTCAAACAAAACACTACGTGAATTCTTGGAACAAGAAGGGATGACCCTCACCAAGGTGAAAGATTCACGTCACGCCATCGTATCATCATCAAAGTCCAAGTTTGATTCCCTGCAGCAAAGGGTAGGCGCTTACCGTGATAACAAGCGCAGTAACAAGAAATTTCAGTACATAGAGGATTTTCAATTTCCGGACGGAATGGGAAAACAGGCTCCTTCCATAAGAGAACTGCTTGAGCGCGAGGCTACTTTCCCACTCGATGTTGAAATCATGGAGCAATTGCTTCCAAAAGGTACCGATCCGCAGGTGCAGGCTCGTGCCGAAGAGAGGCTGATTGCTCTTATTGAGCAGAATCAAGGTAGAATCCAGGCGAAGCCTTATAAACTTTCCGATGGGACACGTATTGTCCGTGCGGAGATTCCTCTTGGTAAACTTGAAGAGATCTCCGGGGATACTATTGTCAGTCATGTTGCACCGACAGGTTTCTATGCCACCTCACCGATGTATACTGTACAGGCGGGCGTTCCAATGACGCTTAATCCCAATGTTTCAATTGACGAACTTCCTATCGTAGCGGTGCTTGATACTGGTGTGGATTTTCCACCGGAACTTGAGCCGCTGGTAGTGGAGCATTGGGTACCTACTGGAGCAACTCCCGGTGACAAAAGGCACGGCACCAATGTGGCAAGTAAGGTCGCTTTTGAGAATCTCGGTGAGCAACTTGCATCCGGTATCCTAACACCACGAGCAAGGATTATCGACTGTAATATTCGTGGCTTCGATCCGGATTCCAATAAGCCGAATCGTCCGGATCTTATTTGTAACAGCACCATGATTGCAAGAATCAAAGAGGCTGTCCTGCGCTATAAAGACATAACCAAAATCTTCAACTTCTCATCAAGCGAGGAGACTCCTATCCAAGGCGACGAAATCAGTATTCTCGGATACGAACTGGATGTCCTTGCCATTCAGTATGGTGTGAAATTTACCATTTCAGCTGGCAATCATTATCTGTATCGTAGTCAGGACTCCCTCGAAGACATCTTGCAAGATGACGACAATAGAATAGCAGCACCAGCAGATTCCATGCTGAATATAGCAGTCGGAGCTATTGTCGGTGCAGAACACAAGGAAGGTTTAAGCCGCCAATATGATGTAGCTCCCTATTCGAGAATCGGTCCGGGCTTCCGAGGTTTCCGTAAACCCGATATTGTATCTCTTGCTGGAACGATGACCAAGGCTGACTTCGTACCACCGGATGAATATGCCATGATGATTGCCAGTGGCGGTCAATGGGCATTTGAGGCGGGTACAAGTTTTACGGCTCCTACTGTTGCGGGAGACCTTGCTGAGATATCACAGTCTGTGCCGAATCAGGATATCCTGATGTCGGAGGCACTTCTCTATCACGGTGCCGAGATGCCTATCAGCGAGGTTGCAAAGAAAAAAATCACAAGGGACGAAAATGCTTTCTATGGCAATCTTTACGGCAGAGGAATATCTAATCCTCTTGTGAGTATGTTTTCTACTGCTCATCGTGTGACCTTCCTCCACAGGGGTACGATGAATAAGAAATTCAAGCAGCATGCCAAGTTTCTCATGCCGAGTGTTTGTGATACGCAGATGGATATGAGCAAGAGAGATAAAAAAATACGAGTGACAGTAACCTGTGTCACACAACCGCCTGTTGATAAAACTAAGGGTGCTGAATATCTCGGAGCATATGTCAACGCATCCCTTCATTCACGAAATAGTAAGGATAATCTTGTTACAAATAATCCGTCAGAATCAGATGGTCGCAAGGATTGGGATACCTGTTTCCACTTCGAGCAGGAATTTTCAAGTTTTCACGGTGGTGATTGGGAAGTATGGCTTGAACTTCATACTCGCTATGATGTGGAGGACGACCAGGAGATCGACTACGCTCTTGCCATAACGATAGAGGATTTAACCGAGTCGCTGCAGTTATACGATGCTGTTGTGAATGAAGCACAGAACCGCTTCCCAGCAGTTCAGCTTATACGTCTTCCTGTTCGCACATAATTAAAAAGAGAACGAGGTGGCCTCTTTGCCAAGAAGTCACCTCGTTAATCTTTAATCTTTGCGCTGGCTTTTCAAGAATGCAATATACTGGTTGACCTGATCAATCTCTTCTTGACTCAAGTCTTCCGTATCCTTTATGCCGGTAGCTACTGTACTACTTTCTGTTTCCGCAGTAGGCTCATCAATATATCCGGCCGCTGCCATCAAATCCTCATAGGGAACACCGAGTGCGGACGCTATGGAGCGGAGAACCTGCGGAGAAGTTTGTTTTCTAAGACCGTCTTCTATTCGCTTTACTTCGGTATGGCTGATAGCTGCAAGTTCTGCAAGCCTTCTTATCGACAGCCCTTTTTCCGTTCTTTTTTCCTTTATATAAGTCCCGAGTTCGTTCATAATAATCCTCCTCGCTTGAACCACTTTCATTATACCATGGGTGTAACCTAAAGGCAACACTTTTTTGAAAAATCTCTTGTGTTTTGTAACCTAAAGGTGTATACTATAGAAAACGGAACCTTAGGGTTCCGCAGTCACCCTGCCACCATAATGCGGTATGTATTTTGAGAATGGTGGAACCTTTAGATTTTGGAAAGGATTATTAGATGAAGCCAAACAAAGAGTATGTGAAACAAGAGATGGAACGCCGCGAATGGACAGGCAGTCAACTTGCTATGAAAATGGGCGTTTCTCGGATGGAAGTGAGCCGTCTTTTGCGCGGAAAACGTGTCGGCGGTAAGAAGTGCATCGGAGGTCTTATCAAGGCTTTTCCCGATGCAGAACTTAAAGATCTATTTTTTTTAGATTGAGTGGAACTTATAGTTTCCACAGAAAGGAGAATCGTATGGAACAGGTCAAGAATCTCGATGACAAACGTGTTTGCGACCAAAGCAAGGACGGCAAGGTCATCGTTATCCGAAAGAAAGACTGCATTACACGAATCACTGCCAATGCAGACAGAACACTCAAGATTACGCATGAGTATGCGAAATAAATTCAAACAGAAATCCGTGAGAGCGCCAGACGACAGTACGGATACCTGAATCAAGGTATCGTTCTGTCGTTTTTCTTTTTTAAAGGCTAAATCTGTCCTGAGCATGACATAAAACTGCTCACCGCCTGGCACCGCATCACCTGATCACTGATGGCTCAACGGTATCCGGCGGTACAACTTAATATCACAGCTGCCTTTTGAGCGGGTTAGCTGCAATCCGAAACGGAGAACCCCGTTAGGACTGCAGGTAGGTTTTTACACCCTTTTTGCGGCAGCGCCCAGAGTCCTCCGTTTCGAGAAATCGAAAATCGGAGGACTTTTTTATGAAAACCAATGAAAATCAGACCACATCAACCATCTACTACCGTCCGCTCAAGCAGTGGATCGAGGCCACCCCGGAACAGAAGCGTGACTGGGAGCGGTTCGTGGGTGCTACCCGAAAAGCAAAACAGAGAGCCGGAGCCTGCTGCATTCCATTTAAGAAAAGTTATAAGTGCGATGGCCTCTGCGATACCTGCGAGTTCCGCTGTACCCCGAAGGATGCTCCCCAGCATTTTTCCATCGACACTGAAATGGAGAACGCCTATGAGAATGGCGTCTCCCGCACCAGTTTTCTTGCAGACAGCAGACTGACCACGGAAATCGATATCGACGCCCTGATTCTGAACGGTCTGCTCTCGGAGCTTCAGGCGTCAGACCCGGAAAGCTACGAGATTCTCATGGCGATTGCAGACGGGCTGTCTGAACGGGTCGGCGCGGAGCGGCTGCATATGCCCAGGAACACCTTCGTGTATAAGCGCAATCAGCTGCTGAGGCGGCTCAAAGAAAAATTCTAAAATCTTTCGGCCAACCTCTCCTTTTCTGTCCAGATGGGTCTGTGAAAGGCAACACAAGACGCCTTGGGAAAGGAGAGACCGCCGATATGAGTTACAACGCAAACCATTATGACGCCCGTGCCGACGAGGACATTGTTGATGTCCTGACCGCCATCAGCGTGGTGTCAAAGAGACTGGCGAGCAACCTGACCGCCGTTCGCCAGCAGAGCAAATCCAGGGAAGGAGGAAAATCACATGAGCAGAATGAGCGATATGGCACAGACCATCGAAGAACTCCGCAGTGCTGCCACTGCTATTTCGGATGCCGCTGACTGGCTGACGAAGATGTTCAGCGGAAAGCAACCGGCAGAGGATGCTCCCGCTTCTCCTCCCGAATCGGGACTGACGCTGGAGCAGGTTAGAGCCGTGCTTGCGGACAAGTCCCGCCAGGGGCACACCGCCGAGATCCGCGCCCTGCTTCAAAAGCACGGCGCATCCAAGCTGTCACAGATCGACCCCGCGCAATATAAGGCATTGCTCGCCGAAGCGGAGGTGCTGACCAATGGCAGTTAAACACGCAGTCTTATCCGCTTCTTCTTCCGAACGGTGGCTCAACTGTCCGCCCTCTGCAAGGCTCTGCGAAGCCTACGAGGACAAGGGCAGCGATTACGCCGCCGAGGGGACGGACGCCCATGCGCTCTGTGAGTTCCGGCTGAAACAGGCTCTGGGGATTCCTGCGGACGATCCCATCGAGAACCTCACCTGGTACAACGAGGAAATGGAGGACTGCGCCGCCGGATATGCCGCCTATGTATCGGAGCTTCTGGAGACCGCAAAACAGACCTGCGCCGACCCGGTCATCCTGATCGAGCAGCGAGTGGATTTCTCACGCTGGGTGCAGGACGGCTTCGGCACCGCCGACTGCATCGTCATCGCTGACGGTGAGCTGAACATCGTGGACTATAAGCACGGCAAAGGCGTGGAGGTCAGCGCCGTGGATAATCCGCAGATGATGCTGTATGCCCTCGGCGCTCTGGAGATCTTTGACGGCATCTACGACATCGATTCCGTCCGCATGACCATCTACCAGCCCAGGAAATCCAATATCAGCGTCTGCGTCATGGAAAAGGACGGTCTGCTTGAATGGGCGCAGAACGACCTGACCTATAAGGCAAAGCTGGCATACGAGGGCGGCGGCGATTTTCACTGCGGCGAATGGTGCCGGTTCTGCAAGGCAAAGGCCGAATGCCGGGAACGAGCCGAAGTGAATCTCGCACTTGCCCGGTACGACTTTGAGGAGCCGCCCCTCCTGACCGATGAGGAGATCGCCGGCATCCTGGACAAGGTGGACGCTCTTACTGCCTGGGCTGCGGATGTGAAGGAATACGCTCTTCAGCAGGCAGTCAGCGGTACGGCGTTCCCCGGCTGGAAGCTGGTCGAGGGCCGCTCCAACCGCAAATACACCAGCGAAGCCGCTGTAGCCGCAGCCGTTGAGGGCGCAGGCTTTGACCCCTATGAAAAGAAGATCCTCGGCATCACCGCCATGCAGAAGCTGCTGGGCAAATCCCGCTTTGAGGAGCTTCTCGCACCCTACATTGAAAAACCGCAAGGCAGGCCGACGCTCGTGCGGTCGAGTGATAAACGGCCCGAATGGAATACCGCAAAAAATGATTTTATGGAGGAAATGTAATATGTCTAACAACACAAACAGAGTCAACAACCCTATGAAGGTCATCACCGGCCCCGACACCCGCTGGTCCTACGCCAACGTCTGGGAGCCCAAGTCCATCAACGGCGGCACGCCGAAGTATTCGGTGTCGCTGATCATCCCGAAGTCCGATACCAAGACGGTGGCGAAGATCAAGGCCGCTATTGAAGCCGCCTACCAGGAGGGACAGGCCAAGCTGAAGGGCAACGGCCGCTCCGTACCTCCTCTCTCCGCGATCAAGACCCCGCTGAGAGACGGCGACATTGAAAGGCCCGATGATCCCGCCTATGCGAACGCCTACTTCATCAACGCCAACTCCGCCACCGCTCCCGGCATCGTGGACGCAGACCGCAATCCTGTGCTGACCCGCTCCGAGGTGTATTCCGGCGTGTACGGCAGGGCGTCCATCAACCTGTATGCTTTCAACAGCAACGGCAACAAGGGCATCGCCTGCGGTCTGAACAATCTGCAGCTCATCCGTCCCGGCGAACCCCTGGGCGGCAAGGCCAGTGCCGAAGCCGACTTCGCAACCGATGACGACGATGATTTCCTCGGTTAAGACAAGAGAGGTAAACGACTATGACAACAATTCAGACGATCCTTCTCCTCGCTCTTCTCGTAATCTGGCTGTGCTTCAGCGTTGTATTTCTGATCACCGCCGTGCAGTCCTTCGTTTACGACCGCAAGCGTGAAAAGCGTGAGCGGGAACAGGCGGCCCGTGACGCAGAGTATCACGAAAACCGCATGAAGCTGCTGGAGAAATAACAACCAAGCCCCAGGGCGGCGGAGCAATCTGCCGCCCTATTGGGGTATGGAAGGAAGTGACGAAATGCAAACCTTATCAATCGACCTGGAGACCTACAGCGACCAGCCCCTTGCCAAAACGGGCGTTTACCGCTATGTGGAGTCTCCCGATTTTGAAATACTGCTCTTTGCCTACAGCGTGGACGGTGGTTCCGTACAGCAGATAGATCTTGCCTGCGGGGAGAATATCCCCTCGGAGATCCTTTCCGCTCTGGAGGATGAGACTGTGACCAAGTGGGCCTTCAACGCCAATTTTGAACGCATCTGCCTGTCACGCTTTCTGGGCTATCCGACCGGCGGCTATCTGGAGCCGGACTCCTGGAAATGCTCGATGGTTTGGGCAGCGTATATGGGTCTGCCCTTATCCCTGGAGGGAGTCGGGGCTGTTCTCGGATTGGAAAAGCAAAAACTGACCGAAGGCAAAGACCTCATCAAATATTTCTGCCAGCCCTGTGCGCCAACGAAGTCCAATGGTCAGCGCACCCGCAACCTCCCAAAACACGCCCTGGACAAATGGCAGGCATTTAAAAAATACAACATCCGCGATGTGGAGACGGAAATGTCCATCCAGGCACGGCTCTCCAAATACCCCGTGCCGGACAGCGTCTGGGAGGAATACCATCTCGACCAGGAAATCAACGACCGCGGCGTGGGGCTGGATATGGAACTGGTGCGGCAGGCCATTCAGATGGACGGGCGCTCCCGCTCGGAACTGACCCAGGCAATGAAGGAACTGACCTCGCTGGACAACCCCAACTCAGTCCAGCAGATGAAGCAGTGGCTTGCGGACAACGGCGTGGAGACCGATACCCTGGGCAAAAAGGCTGTGGCGGAGCTTTTGAAAACTGCGCCGCCGCAGCTGCAAAAGGTACTGACCCTGCGCCAGCAACTTGCGAAATCCAGCGTTAAAAAGTATCAGGCAATGGAGACAGCTGTCTGCGCCGATGGCAGGGCAAGAGGTATGTTTCAGTTTTACGGAGCCAACCGTACCGGGCGCTGGGCAGGACGCATCATTCAGATGCAGAATCTCCCGCAGAACCATCTGGACGATCTGTCCGAAGCCAGAGGGCTTGTGCGCTGCGGTGACTTTGACGCTCTGGAAATGCTTTATGAGGACGTGCCGGATACCCTTTCCCAGCTGATCCGCACGGAATTCGTGCCGCAGGAGAACAGGAAATTCATTGTAGCGGACTTCTCCGCGATTGAAGCCCGTGTCATCGCATGGCTTGCCGGCGAGAAGTGGCGGCAGGATGTATTCGCCGAGGGAAAGGACATCTACTGCGCCAGCGCGTCCCAGATGTTCGGCGTCCCCGTAGAAAAGCACGGCGTAAACGGACACCTGCGGCAGAAAGGCAAGATCGCAGAACTTGCTCTCGGCTATGGCGGCTCAGTGGGCGCACTCAAGGCTATGGGCGCACTGGAGATGGGGCTTCAGGAGGACGAACTTCCCGCTCTGGTTTCCGCATGGCGTCAGACAAATCCGAAAATCGTGCAGTTCTGGTGGGCGGTTGACCGCGCTGTGATGGACGCCGTTACCCGTAAGACCACCACGAAAACACACGGCATCATATTCTCCGCCAGAAACGGGATGCTGTTCATCACCCTGCCGTCCGGCAGGAATCTTGCCTATGTGAAGCCAAAGATCGGAGAAAACCGTTTCGGCGGCGACTGTATCACCTATGAAGGCGTCGGCGGCACGAAGAAATGGGAGCGGCTGGACAGCTATGGTCCGAAATTCGTGGAAAATATCATCCAGGCGACCTCCCGCGATCTCCTCTGCTACGCCATGCAGACCCTTCGATGCTGCTCCATCGTTATGCACATCCATGACGAGGTAGTCATCGAAGCCGACCGCCGGATGTCCCTGCAGGCTGTCTGCGACCAGATGGGCAGGACGCCGCCCTGGGCAAAGGGGCTGCAGCTCCGCGCCGATGGCTACGAGACCGATTTTTACAAGAAAGATTAACGAGGTAACGCCTATGAGCATCAATAAATTCAACAGCGAGGGCTATTACGACCCCACCACCTATGAAGCCCTCACCAATATAGAAAAGGAAGAACGCGCCCTCCGCGCATTCCGCCCCATCGTCTACATCTGCTCACCCTATGCCGGGGATGTGACCGCCAACGTGGAGAACGCCCGGAGGTACAGCCGCTTTGCCGTGGACGCCGGATACATTCCCATTGCGCCGCATCTGCTGTTTCCACAGTTTCTCAGTGACGACAATCCAAAGGAGCGTCAGCTGGGGCTGTTCTTCGGAAACGCCCTCATGAGTAAATGCTCCGAGGTGTGGGTGTTCGGAGAATACATCTCTTCCGGCATGGAAGCGGAGATCCGCAGAGCCAAATGGAAGAACTACCGTCTGAGGTATTTTACGACTACATGTGAGGAGGTAACCGACTATGCGTGAACTGAACATCGCCTACGGCAACAACCGGCAGGCAAAGAGATGGGTCAACAAGACCATACGGTTTGACGATCTGAAGGAACGGCTCCGAGTGCCTATCCGCACCACCGAGTCCGCCGAGGAATATGCAAAGATGAGCCGCGCCCAGCGCGACACTGCCAAAGACCACGGCGGCTTTGTGGCGGGTGTGCTGAAGGGCGGCAGACGCAAGGTCGATACCGTGGAGAGCCGCTCGATGGTGGCGCTTGACGGTGACCGCATCGACGTCGCTTTTCTGGAAAGCTATGAAACGTTCTGCCCCTATACCTCCGCACTGTACACCACCCACAGCAGCACAGAGGAAAATCCCCGCGTCCGGCTGGTATTCCCGCTGACCAGGGATGTGACCCCGGAGGAATTTGTGGCGGTGTCCCGCTATCTCGCTCAGATGCTGGGTATCGACTATTTTGATGAATGCTCCTACCAGCCCAATCAGCTGATGTACTGGCCGTCCACTCCGGCTAACGGCTCCTTTGTGTATAAGGAGACGGACGGTGGCTGGCTCGATCCCGATGCAATCCTCGCAAAGCACCCGGAATGGACTGACCCCACAAGACTGCCCACCTCTTCCAGGGAGAGCAAAGCGAATACCACCGCACAGCAGAAGGTGCAGGATCCTCTGACCAAAGAGGGCGTGGTGGGCCTGTTCAACCGCACCTATTATCCCATCAGCAAGGCGCTGGAAGCGTTTCTCTCCGACATCTATGAGCCGACCGACAATGAGAACCGCTGGCACCTGATCGCGTCCTCCAGCATGGCGGGCGTAGAGATCAAGGAGGATAAATTCGTATACAGCCACCACGCCAAAGACCCGGCTTACCTCAAGCTGTGCAACGCCTTTGACATCGTCCGCACCCACCGCTTTGGCGATCTGGACGAAAAAGCGTCCTATAAGGCGATGTGCGAGTTCGCCATGCAGCAGGATGAGGTAAAGCTGCTGGCGGCAAGCGAAAGAATGGCGGACGCCGAGACGGATTTCTCCGGCAGCGAGGATACCGACTGGCAGAAGCGTTTCCAGTATGAACCCCGCTCCACGGTGCTAAAGAACAACCTCCACAACATCACGCTCATCCTCCAGAATGACCCGCAGCTCCAGAATATCGTGTTCAACCAGCAGCTGGACGGCATGGAAATCAAGGGCGAGGTACCCTGGAAGCACCCGTCCAAGTATTGGCGGGACGCCGATGACGCACAGCTGATCAGCTATGTGGACTCCCATTACGGTACATTCTCCCAGCGCAACTATCAGATCGCCGTGACCAAGGTGGCAGACGACCGCTCCTACCATCCCATCCGCGAATATCTGGCGGCTCTGCCGGAATGGGATGGCGTTCCCCGTGTGGACACGCTCCTCATCGACTATCTGGGTGCGGAAGATAATTCCTACGTCCGTGCCGTGACCAGAAAGACCCTCTGCGCCGCCGTGCGCCGGGTGCAGGAGCCGGGTGTGAAGTTTGATACCATGCTGGTCTTAAACGGTCCCCAGGGCATCGGCAAGTCTACCCTCATCTCCCGTCTTGCCGGGGAGTGGTTCTCCGACAGTCTGAACCTGAGCGACACCAAGGACAAGACCGCTGCCGAGAAGCTGCAGGGCTATTGGATTCTGGAGATCGGTGAGCTGGCGGGGCTTCGCAAAGCCGAGGTGGAGACGCTGCGTTCCTTCCTTTCCCGGCAAAATGATATCTACCGAGCCGCGTTCGGCAGACGTGCGACGCCGCATCCGAGACAGTGTATCTTCTTTGGCACCACCAACGCCGAGTCCGGCTATCTGCGGGACACCACAGGCAACCGCCGGTTCTGGCCGGTCAAAACGCCAGGCGGCGGCACAAAGCATTCCTGGGAACTTACCACCGAGGATATCTGCCAGATCTGGGCGGAGGTGCTGGTTCTTGTGGAAAGCGGAGAAAAGCTGCATCTGGCTCCCGATTTGGAGACGCTCGCCAAGAATGAACAGCGGGAGGCGCTTGAGTCCGATGAGCGCGAGGGGCTTGTGCGCGAGTATCTGGAGACCCTGCTCCCGGAGGATTGGGACGGCATGGATCTGTTCGACCGCCGCTCCTTCCTCGCCGGAGTGAACAATATTGGCCGTGTGGGTACGGTCGCCAGAACACGGGTCTGCAATATGGAGATCTGGTGTGAGCTTTTCGGCAAAGACCAGGGCAGCCTTGGCCGCGCAGAATCCAACAACCTCACAGCCATGCTCACCAAGCTCGGCTGGGTGCGCAAGGAGAAAAAGGAGCGCGTCAAGCCCTACGGGCCCCAGTTCGTTTTTGTTCCCGGCGATGTTCCTGACTGATTTTTCGGGAACGGAGCGAATAAGGAACAGTTCCCGACTTCCGGCAGTGTTCCCAGGGGAGACTCCGGGAACGCCGCCAGGAACACACCGAATGTGCCGCCGCAAGGCAACTTTACAGGCTTCGTTCCTGTGTTCCTAAAAAAGCATACAAATTGAAAATGTATAAAAAAGACTGTACAGAACCCGTAAATCACGCATATGCACGCGCGTAAGGATTTTCAGGTTTTTAAGAACACGGAGGTAATGACATGAACTTCTACAATTACATGATAAGAAACTACAAAACGAGTGACTCTCCCGCAGGAGATCTCGCAAGAGATATGGCGAGGGATTCCGAACACTTCCCCAGGAATCGTGCCTGCAAATTCAAGGGATGGCATGACATCATCCATAATCATCTGGTCAGAAGCGGCGCTTGTGATGCCTGCCTTGAGACCTTTAAGGAATGCTGGGAGGAATATGTCAGATGCGAGAAAAAGAAATTGAAAAGAAACTGACGCAGATGGTCAAAAAGGCCGGTGGCATCTGCCCCAAGCTCGTCTCGCCCGGTTTTGACGGTATGCCGGACCGCATGGTGCTGCTGCCGAATGGGCGGATATGCTTTGTGGAAGTCAAAGCTCCGGGGGAAAAACCGAGACCGCTGCAGCTTTCCCGCCACAGGCTTTTGCGGCAGCTGGGTTTTCGGGTGTATGTACTGGACGATGCGGAGCAGATTGGAGGGATACTGGATGAGATACGAACCCCATGAATATCAGAAATATGCGGCGGAGTACATCGAGACACACACCGCAGCCGCTATCTTCCTGGACTGCGGTCTTGGGAAAACCAGCATCACGCTGACAGCCATAGCCGACCTGCTGTTTGACAGCTTCGAGATCCATAAAGTGCTGGTTATCGCACCCTTAAGAGTGGCGCGGGACACATGGACGTCTGAAGCGGATAAGTGGGATCACCTCCAGAACCTCATCTGCTCCGTGGCTGTCGGGACGGAAGCCCAGCGCCGGTCGGCATTGATGAGACGCGCTGACATCTACATCATCAACCGGGAAAACGTCCAGTGGCTCATTGATGAGAGCGGCATTCCCTTTGACTTCGATATGGTGGTGATCGATGAGTTATCCTCGTTCAAGAATCACCAGACAAAGCGGTTCAAGTCACTGTTAAAGGTCAGACCAAAGGTGAGCCGCATCGTCGGACTGACCGGCACTCCTGCGTCCAACGGTCTGATGGATCTGTGGGCGGAGTTTCGCATCCTGGACATGGGGCAGCGGCTTGGACGGTTCATCACCAAGTACCGCACCGATTACTTCACGCCGGACAAGCGAAACGGCCAGGTCATCTACTCCTACAAACCCCTGCCCTATGCAGAGGACGCCATCTACCGACAGATTTCGGACATCACCATCTCTATGAAGTCCGCCGACCACCTGCATATGCCAAAGCTGGTCAGCAGTGAATACACGGTTCGGCTTTCCGAGGATGAACAGAAAAAATACACGGACTTGAAACAGGAGCTGGTGCTGTCGCTGGGCGACGCAGAGATCACTGCCGCCAACGCCGCCTCCCTCTCCGGGAAACTCTCCCAGATGGCGAACGGCGCAATCTATGACGACGGCGGCGAAACCATCCGCATCCACGACCGCAAGCTTGACGCTTTGGAGGACATCATCGAAGCCGCCAACGGCAAACCGCTTCTGGTGGCTTACTGGTTCAAGCATGACCTGACCCGTATTTCGGAAAGGCTGCAAAAGCTGCATATCCCGTTCTCAAAGCTGGATGACGCCGCCAGTATCCGCAGATGGAACAATGGCGAGTTGCCGGTGGCGCTGATCCATCCCGCTTCCGCCGGGCATGGGCTGAATCTCCAGAGCGGCGGTTCGGCCATCGTGTGGTTCGGACTGACCTGGAGCCTGGAGCTTTATCAGCAGACCATAGCGCGACTCTGGCGGCAGGGGCAGACTTCTGAAACTGTGGTGGTACAGCACATCGTCACAAAGGGCACCATTGACGAACGCATCATGAAAGCCATCTCCAAAAAGGAGCATACCCAGACGGCGCTAATCGACGCCGTGAAAGCGGACTTGAAAATCTGAGACAATCTAAGAAAATCCGTGCCAATCCGAGGATCAAAATTTCGGAGGTGCGAATATGAGCAATATCACGATTTACGAGGACCTTGCGAACGCCATCATCCTGCAAGCTGTGAAGGATTACCGCATGGCGCTGAAAAGCCTGAAAGCCAACTCCCGTAATAGGACGGCACAGGCAGATAAAGCCGAAATTGAGCGGTTCTTCCGTTCGCAGTGGTACTCGGCACTCACAGATGTGAATGGCGAGATGCTGATCCGCTCCCTGCAGAAGGAGGTGGACGCATGACCGCAAAAGAGTATCTGAACCAGGCGCGGCACCTGGATGCCCTTATAAACTGCCGCCTGCGTGAGATTGACTACTGGAGGGATTTATCGAGCAGCGTCTCAGGCAGTAATTTCGAACCGCACTACAATCCAAATAAACCGACAGAAGCCCCTTTTGTACGATGCCTTGAGAAAATCGACGCCATCCAGAGGGATGTGGCGGAAAAGGTGGCGTATCTAATCAGCCTGCGGGACGAGATTAATATGCGGATCGATATGCTGGACAGCCATGAGGAGCAGATCCTTCTCCGCTACCGTTACCTTGACGGTTTCTCCTGGGAAGAGATCGAACACATGATGTGCGTGTCAAAAAGCACCGTGCATCGGATTCACGGGTCGGCACTTCAGAATTTTCCTGTGCCGAATTAAAAGTTGGCACACTTTGAGACCTTTTGGGACAGTATGGCACACCCGTCTGTGATATCATTACAATAGCGAAGTAGAATACAAAAACAGCCTTCATGGGAGCGATCCTGTGGGGGCTTTTTGTATGCCCGAAGGAGGTGAAGCGATGCCAAGAAAACCAAAGCGTCCCTGCTCCTACCCCGGCTGTCCTAACCTCACGGACGGTCAGTACTGCAAGGAGCATGAAGCCATTGCCCGTAGGCAGTACAACAAATACGAACGCAGTGCGGACGTAAACAAGAAATACGGCAGAGCCTGGAAGCGAATCCGTGACCGCTATGCTGCGGCGCATCCTCTCTGCGAGATGTGTCTCAAGGAAGGACGGCTGATTCCTGTGGATGAGGTACACCACATCGTTCCCATCTCTCAGGGCGGCACTCATGCAAGGGATAACTTAATGAGCCTTTGCCGATCCTGCCACACCAAGATCCACCACGACATTGGCGACCGGTAGGGCGGTCAAATCTCTGCGGGTCCTGTATGCGGGCAGCGGCCCGGGGCTTCGTGCGCGAAAAAGGCGAAATCAAAAGGGTAATTGACGGCGGCCTGTCAGGGCTGCTTATTTTTTACGGAAAAGAGGTGAGAAAATGCCGACAAAATCCAATAACACAGGCGGGCGCGGAGGTGCGAGACCCGGTGCGGGAAGAAAAAAGTCTGCCGTCAAGGAGAAAGCCGAGAACGGCAATCCGGGCGGACGAAGATTAGAAGTGCTGGACATTCCCGAAGTCGAGGGTGTCGATATGCCAAAACCCCATGAGTTCCTCTCTGCCGAGCAGCGTGACGGAAGTACGCTCCAGGCAGAGGAAATCTATAAAGAAACCTGGGAGTGGCTGAAGAAGATCGGCTGTGCCGCTAAGGTGTCCCCACAGCTTTTGGAGCGGTACGCCATGTGCAGCGCCCGCTGGATTCAGTGCGAGGAGATGACCAACCGCATGGGCTTCCTCTCCAAGCACCCGACCACCCAGAAGCCGATCCCATCGCCTTTTATCAACATCGGCATCAACTACATGAACCAGGCGGTGCGGCTCTGGAACGAGATCTTCCAGATCGTAAAGGAAAACTGCAGCACCGACTACGGCGAGGTATCTCCCCAGGATGATTTGATGGAGCGTCTGCTGCGGGCGCGGAAAGGATAAAGCTATGTTTGAAAAGGTAAATCCGTGCCACCCGGACAAGGTGGCTGACCGTATCGCCGGCGCTTTGGTGGATGCGGCGTACAGAAAAGAAGAAAATCCAAGGATCGCCGTGGAGGTTCTCATCGGTCACGGCGTTTGCCATATCATTGCGGAGACATCGGCACACATCTCTTTGGATGAAGTAAAATCAATTGTTCACCGCATTGCAGGAAATCTGCACACGGACTATGTGAAAGTGCCGCAGGACGGACACCTTGCCAATAACCAGGCAGAAGGAATCCGCTGCGGTGACAACGGCATTTTCAAAGGGGTGCCGGTTACGGAGGAGCAGAAAGCACTCTGCGAGATCGCCAAAAGTGTGTATCACACTTATCCCTATGACGGGAAGTGCATTCTGGACGGTGCAAGGCTAATTCTCTGTCAGAGCAACGCCAGGACTCAGCACCTCAAGGAAGTGTATCCTCACGCCGAGATCAATCCGCTCGGTGATTGGACGGGCGGCACGGACGTGGACACGGGTGCCACCAATCGCAAGCTGGGCAGCGACATGGCAGACTCCGTCACAGGCGGCGGTCTGCATGGAAAAGATCTCTCCAAGGCAGATGTGTCGGTCAATATTTACGCCTGGCTGAAGGCGCAGGAAACGGGAAAGCCGGTGGAACTGTGCTGCGCCATCGGAGACGATACTGTGGACGGCATTCCCTATGCGGAGATCGTGGAGACTGCCCGGAGATACATCCAGTCCCTCGGCGGCTTTGAGAAATTTGCGGAATGGGGGCTGGTGCGATGAAAACGACAACGGAAATGCAGCTGGTGCCAATCTCCAAGTTGGTACCCTATGTGAACAACGCCCGCACCCACTCCCCGGAGCAGATTACGAAGCTCCGCTCCTCCCTCCGGGAGTTCGGCTTTATCAACCCCGTTATCATTGACAGGGATTTCAATGTAATCGCCGGACATGGACGTATTCTTGCTGCCAAAGAAGAAGGCATCAAGGAAGTTCCGTGTGTCTTTGCCGACCACCTTACCGAAGCTCAGAAGAAAGCCTACATCATCGCCGACAACCGCATGGCGATGGATGCCGGATGGGATGAGGAGCTTCTGCGTGTGGAGATCGAGTCTTTGCAGGGCATGGACTTTGACCCTCTGCTCACCGGCTTTGATGAAAAGGAACTGGCAGCTCTGTTTGATGACGGCATGGAAGCCAAAGAGGATGACTTCGATGTGGACGCGGAACTGCAAAAACCTGCGTTCTCCCGGCTTGGCGATGTATGGACGCTTGGCAGGCATCGTCTGGTGTGCGGGGACTCCACGAAGGCTGAGACATACACCACACTCATGGATGGCGTCAAAGCAAACCTGGTTATTACGGACCCGCCGTACAACGTCAACTATGAAGGCTCGGCGGGCAAAATCAAGAACGACAATATGGCAGGCGAGAAATTCTATGAGTTTCTGCTTGCCGCATTTCAGAATATGGAGTCGGTCATGGCGGCGGACGCATCCATCTATGTGTTCCACGCCGACACCGAAGGACTCAATTTCCGCAGGGCGTTTGCCGATGCGGGATTTTATTTATCCGGCTGCTGTATCTGGAAGAAGCAGTCCCTGGTACTTGGACGCTCTCCCTACCAGTGGCAGCATGAGCCTGTGCTGTACGGCTGGAAGAAAAACGGCAGGCACCAGTGGTACACGGGCAGGAAGGAAACCACCATCTGGGAGTTCGACAAACCCAAGAAGAACGGCGACCATCCCACCATGAAGCCAATCCCACTGCTGGCTTATCCCATCGGCAACTCCAGTATGGCAAACTCGGTGGTGCTGGACCCCTTCGGCGGCTCCGGTTCTACCCTCATTGCCTGTGAGCAGACCGACCGCATCTGCCGAACCATTGAGTTGGACGAGAAGTTCTGCGATGTCATCGTGAACCGCTACATCGAGCAGGTCGGCTCTGCGGATGGCGTAAGCGTCCTGAGAGACGGTAAGACATACAGCTATGAGGAGGTCGCGGATGGAACAGAATAAACTGACCCTCGGCAGCCTGTTTGACGGCTCCGGCGGTTTTCCTTTAGGCGGCTTGATCTCCGGCATTACCCCTGTGTGGGCTTCGGAGATCGAGCCGTTTCCTATCCGGGTGACCACCAAACGGCTGCCGTTTATAAAGCATTACGGCGATGTCTCGAAAATGAACGGCGCAGATATTGAGCCGGTGGATATCATCACCTTCGGCTCACCCTGCCAGGACATGAGTATCGCAGGTCGGCGGGAGGGCTTGGACGGCTCCCGTTCCAGTCTTTTCTATGAAGCCGTCCGAATCGTAAAGGAAATGAGGTGCAAAACCAATGGCAGATATCCAAGATACATCATATGGGAGAACGTCCCCGGCGCGTTCAGCTCCAACAAGGGCGCGGACTTCCAGTCCGTCCTCGAAGAGGTCTGCTCGGTCAAGGGATACGAAATTCATACTCCTCGACCTGAGGGGTGGCCGACCGCCGGAGAGATCGTGGCAGATGATTTCAGTCTCGCATGGCGGGTATTTGATGCGCAGTACTGGGGAGTTCCCCAGCGCAGAAAACGTATCTACCTTGTCGCAGATCTTGCAGGCGGGAGTGCCGGAAAAATACTATTTGAGTCCGAAGGCGTGTCTGGGTATACTCCGCAGGGCTTCCGTTCGTGGCAAGGAGCTGCCGGAGCTTCTGAAAAAGGCTCTGGAGCGGCAGGCTGCGTCTGCCTGAATGACCAGGGTGGAAACCGTATGGATGTAACGGACGGCGTCACCTGCACTCTCCGGGCAGAAGCCCATCATCCTCCCTGCGTGATGGAATCGGCAGGATTTTGCACCGAGCATTCCGCACACAGCCGCTCCATCGGTTACGAGGAGGAAACCTCTCCCACCCTCCGGGCAGGAACAGTCCCTGCAGCAGTCTATGAGAACCATAGCCAGGACACCAGATACACCGGTCCATTGAAGACGGCACCAACGGTCATGTCTACCTACGGAACGGGCGGCAACAATCAGCCCTTCGTGGTGGAAACGCCAAAGACGCTGAAGATCCGCTCCGGTTGTGAGGGCGGCGGCAAGGGTGCATTAATTCAGGAGAACAAATCCGCTACCCTCGGCTGCAACAATGACCAGACGGTATTTGTGCCGAAGGTCTACGGCATCTGCTCCAAGCAGAGCCACGCCATGCAATCGGACAATCCGCACAGCGGTTTTTATGAAGCGGACACTTCCCGCTGTTTGGACAGGGGGGGCGGCAATCCCTCCTGCAACCAGGGCGGCATGGCTGTGGTGGCTGTGCAGGGTTCCATGATCGGAAGATCCGACAAGAACGGTCCCCAGGGCAGCGGCGTGAATGAGGATGTGTCCTTTACCCTGGACGCTGCCGACCGCCACGCTGTAGCCTACTGCATGACCACCGGCACTTACACCCAGACACTTAAGGAACAATCCCCGACTTTGATGGCAAGGGACTATAAAGACCCGCCTGTGGTAAACGAGACCGAGCCGGAATACATCGTCCGCAGATTGACGCCCACCGAATGCGCCAGACTGCAGGGGTTCCCGGACTGGTGGTGCGCCGGACTTGGGACAGACGAGCCGACCGAGGACGAGATCGAGTTCTGGACAGAGGTGTTTGAGATACACCGCTCCGTCATGGGGGCTTCCTCAAAGCCTAAGAGCCGGAACCAGGTCGTCAAGTGGCTGAAGAATCCCCACTCCGATAGCGCCGAATATAAAATGTGGGGCAACGGCGTGGCGCTCCCCAATGTCTATTTCGTGCTTTCCGGGATCGTGTACTATGCACAGTTTTCGGAAGGATAAATTGGTTTCTATTCTACAGAGAAATGTGCGAAAACCGCTTGCTATTTCAGGGGTTCAGAGTGATATATGTACCTACCAAAAACAAAGGAGGTTTTCGCACATGGAAATCAGATACAATGTGACAGGCGCCAAGCGCAAGGAACTGGTAAAAGTTATCGCCAATGCCACAGGCGCCAGGGCGGAATACAAGTTTATGCCCACCTGCAATTATGAAATCGACTACTTTACGGTCACCAAGGATGGGACGCTCCTCTTTGACGACCGTGCCGACAGCGAGGAAGTCGAGCGGGTGCTGGAAGCCGTCGCCGCTGCCGGCTTTGAATGTGAGCCGCAGGACGGTGGTGAACAGCCCTCCGGGGAAGAAACCAAGGAAACGGAAGAAGCCGCCGACAGTGCGCCACAGGGCGAACCTGTGGGGCTTACGGTGGAAATTCCGCTGGACAAGGTGGCGGTGGGCAACCTTACCAAGCTGCTGGACGCCAAAGGGAATCTGATTAAGAAGGCGCTCGGTGTTAGCGAACTTCCAATTGAGATTCAGGAAGACCGGGTAGCATTTCTCTGGTTTAGAGAGATGCCTGACGCCGATGCGGTCAAAGCCTACACCCATTTCATTTCCGCACTCTGCGAGATGAGCAAAAACGCCAAGCGCGTGACGGTCACGGAGAAAGCGGTGGATAATGAGAAGTACGCCTTCCGCTGCTTTCTCCTGCGCCTGGGCTTCATAGGCAGTGAATACAAAGTCGAACGCAAGATCCTGCTGAAGAACCTCTCCGGTTCTTCGGCATTTAAGAATGGAGGTGCTGACCATGCGGTTTCCGAGTAAGGAAGTTGTGGAGCGCATCCGCAAGGAGTTTCCTTCCGGCACCCGTGTGGAGCTGCTACAAATGGACGATCCCCAGGCACCGCCAATCGGCACACAGGGCACTGTGATGGGCGTGGATGATATCGGCTCCATCATGGTCGCCTGGGACAACGGCAGCGGCCTTTCCGTGGCGTTTGGAGAGGATCTGTGCCAAAAGGTTAAGAACACATCTGATGGTAATAAACAGGTGTAAACTACACAATATTTTGCGGTCATCTTTGTGTAGTATATTATCGGAAATGGCCTTGCTATTATCCTCTTTTAGAGCGAATATGTGTACACCGAAAGGGAAAACACACCAAACGAAAACGGAGGATTCACCATGAACGAGAAAACAGCAAGGCAGATCACAGAGATGAAAAACCAGACCATCGGGGTCGAGGTCGAGATGAACAGCATCACCCGCCAGAAGGCAGCCAAGGTTGCCGCCGACTTCTTCGGTACAGGCAGATTTGAGAATACCGCAGGCCGCAACGGCTACAGCACCTGGTCGGCTTGGGACGCACAAGGGCGCGAGTGGAAATTCCAGAAGGACGTTTCCATCGCAGGACCGGACGAGCAGAAATGCGAACTGGTCACCCCGATCCTGACCTACGGGGACATTGAGACCCTGCAGGAGCTTTGCAGACAGCTCAGACACGCGGGAGCGAAAAGCGACGCCTCCAGGGGATGCGGAGTCCACATCCACATCGGTGCGCAGGGGCATACGCCGCAGAGCCTTCGGAACCTTGCCAACATCATGGCAAGCCACGAAAGCCTGATCGCCGAGGCTTTAAAGCTCGACCGCAGCCGCATGAGCCGCTACTGCCGCACGGTAGACCCCAACTTTCTCGCCAAGGTCAACAGCAGAAAGCCCAAGACGATGGCACAGCTTGCGGACATCTGGTACACCAGCCACGGCGCAAGCTACGGCAGGAACCAGCATTACAACGACAGCCGCTACCATATGCTCAACCTCCACGCCACCTTTACCAAAGGGACAGTCGAGTTCAGGCTCTTCCAGTTTGACGAGCCGACCACAGAGCGTCGGGGCGGCATCCACGCAGGACAGCTCAAAAGCTACATTCAGCTTTGCCTGGCCCTGAGCCAGATGGCAAAGGATGTGCGGACGGCAAGCCCCAAGCCCCAGCAGAGCGAAAACCCCAAGTACGCCATGAGAACCTGGCTCCTCCGCATGGGCTTCATCGGCGAGGAGTTCGCAACGGCCAGAGATTTCCTGACCCGCAACCTTACTGGAGATACAGCCTTCCGGCATGGCAGAGCAGCCGCTTGAAGGATTTAGGTTAAATGCCCTGCCCCTGACCGCTTCGGCGGTCTTAGGGTGGTAGAAGGACAAGTAACCTAAGTCCTCCAGGAAAGGATGGATACACATGAAAGAAAAAAGATACTACATCGCCTACGGCAGCAACCTCAATGTTCCGCAGATGCAGATGCGCTGCCCTCACGCCACGATCCTTGGTACAGCTGCTCTCAAGGGATGGGAGCTACTGTTCAAAGGAAGCAAGACCGGCTCTTACCTCACGATTGAGGAATGCGAAAGCGGCACGGTTCCCGTGGTGATCTGGGAGGTAACGGCTGCGGATGAAGCCGCCCTCGACCGCTACGAGGGATTTCCCAATTTCTACTACAAGAAGGACATCAATCTCCAATACAAGGGAATCCGTACAGGGAAACGCAGAACGGTGACGGCCTTTGCCTACATCATGCATGAGGAGCGCCCCATCGGCATCCCCACCAACTTTTACATGAGGACCTGCTTGGAGGGATACGACACCTTTTACTTCGACAAGAACATTCTGATCGACGCCTACGAAAAATGCAGGGAGGTATGCGGCTATGAAGGATAACATCATAAGGACGGCGGTCTGCCCACTTTGCGGCAGGACTTATCATGGCGCTCCGGCGCTTTCCAGGGAGGACAACAAGACCCTCATCTGCCCAGACTGTGGGACAAGGCAGGCGCTCCGGTCAATCGGCGTGGACACCGCCGAGCAGGAACAGATCATCGAGACGATCCACCGCCATATGCAGGAGTAATGTACACAGTTTCCTCCACTGATCTTTGTGCAGATTATGCTCGGAATTAACTTGCTATTCTGTGCTTTTAGAGCAAATATGTACACACCGAAAGGGAAAACAAAGAAAAACGGAGGAAACCAACATGATGAACATTTACCAGATGAGGAACAGCTTCAGCCTTAAGGAGCATAACACCGCAATCACCAGAGAGGATTTTGAAGGGAGCTTTACCAGGACCCGCGAGAGCGTCCGCTTCACCTTCAACGGCTGGGATGGCAAGAGCTACGACGGTGAGAGCCGCAGCGCAAAGGTCTACCGCACCAGCCTTCCCGGATACGAGAACACACGATTTGTGAAGGTCGGAAAAGCCCTTTGCTACATCGATGAAGACAGCAGCATTCTGGAGAAAGCCACCGGCGAATACCACAAGGAAGCGGAATGGCTGGTGGATGTTCTCAGGAGCAACTAAGAAATCGGAGGATACGATGATGGAAAACACAGGAATTAAGAGATACGAAGACTACACCGAGAATTGCGAAAACCACTACCGGCTACCGAACACCAGCACGATGGAGAACCTTTCGATGAAGGTTACCGCCGGAGAAGGCGCAGTGCTGAAGATGGGCGATAAGGTACTGGTCACCGACCACGCATGGAAGGGATTCATCGCCGGAGTGTACGAGTTCATTGAGACCCCGGAGGAAACCGGATACAGCCACATCGAGTGCCGACTGAACCTCATCGCCATGAGCGGGGAACTTTTCGAGGATGGCGGTCACGCTATTGCCTGGGCGATGCAGCAGTAAATAACAGCGAAAACAATACCCTGAGAACGAGCCGCACGGCTCTTTCTCTCGTACAGATACATTTTGGAAGTCGCAGTCATGCGGCTCTTTTTTATGCCATTTTGGAGGTGGTGTCCATGCGAAAACTGAAGAAATACAAGCCTACCAGGTTTATGGCGAAAACCTCGCACTACGATAAGGACGCCGCCGACTATGCGGTCATGTTCATCGAGTCCCTCTGCCACACCAAAGGCACCTGGGCAGGCAAGCCCTTTGAACTGATCGACTGGCAAGAGCAGATCATCCGTGACCTGTTCGGTGTCCTAAAGCCCAACGGCTACCGGCAGTTCAATACAGCTTACATCGAGATACCGAAGAAACAGGGCAAATCGGAGCTTGCCGCCGCTGTGGCGCTCCTGCTCCTGTGCGGGGACGGTGAGGAACGCGCCGAGGTGTACGGATGCGCCGCCGACAGGAACCAGGCAAAGATCGTCTTTGATGTGGCTGTGGACATGGTGCGGTTTTGCCCGGCACTCTCAAAGCGCGTAAAGATCCTGGAATCCCAGAAGAAGATCACCTATCTCCCTACCAACAGCTCCTATCAGGTGCTGTCAGCAGATGTGGCGAACAAGAATGGCTTCAACACCCACGGCGTCATTTTCGATGAGCTGCATACCCAGCCCAACCGAAAGCTCTTTGACGTTATGCTCCAGGGCTCCGGGGACGCCAGGATGCAGCCGCTGTATTTCCTAATCACTACTGCCGGAAACGACACCAACTCCATCTGCTATGAGGTGCATCAGAAAGCCATCGACATTGCGGAAGGCAGGAAGGTCGATCCCACCTTCTACTCCATCATTTACGGTGCTGCCGAGGATGAGGACTGGACAGACCCGGAGGTCTGGAAGAAAGCCAATCCATCTCTCGGCATCACGGTGGGTATCGATAAGGTCAAAGCCGCCTGTGAATCCGCCCAGCAGAATCCGGGCGAGGAGAACGCTTTCCGGCAGCTAAGGCTCAACCAGTGGGTCAAGCAGTCGGTGCGCTGGATGCCGATGGAAAAATGGGACGCCTGTGCATTCACTGTTTCCGAGGACGATCTGGAGGGGCGCATCTGCTACGGCGGTCTGGACTTATCCTCCACCACGGATATCACAGCCTTTGTGCTGGTGTTCCCACCGATGGATGAGGAGGACAAATACTATATCCTTCCATACTTCTGGATACCGGAAGAAACTCTGGATCTTCGTGTCCGGCGCGACCATGTTCCCTACGACCTGTGGGAGCGGCAGGGGACGCTGATGACCACGGAAGGCAACGTGGTCCACTACGGCTACATTGAGAAATTCATCGAAAGGCTCGGCGAGAAGTTCAACATCCGGGAGATTGCCTTCGACCGCTGGGGCGCTGTGCAGATGGTGCAGAACCTGGAAGGCATGGGCTTTACGGTAGTCCCCTTCGGGCAGGGCTTTAAAGATATGTCTCCGCCGACTAAAGAACTGATGAAGCTGGTACTGGAGGAGAAAATCGCCCACGGCGGCCACCCGGTGCTGCGGTGGATGATGGATAACATCTACATCCGCACCGACCCGGCAGGCAACATCAAGGCGGACAAGGAAAAATCCACAGAGAAAATCGACGGAGCAATCGCCACCATCATGGGGCTTGACCGGGCGATCCGCTGTGGCAACGATACGGGAGCTTCGGTTTATGACAGCCGGGGCCTTTTGTTTATTTGAGGAAGGACGGTGATCATATATGGGTATCTTTTCAGGGCTTTTCCGTTCCAGGGATAAGCCCCAGAACCGCACCACGGGCAGCACCTACAGCTTTTTCTTTGGCAGCAGCTCGGCAGGCAAGCGAGTGAATGAACGCTCCGCCATGCAGATGACGGCGGTGTATTCCTGCGTCCGTATCCTGGCGGAGGCTGTGGCGGGACTGCCGCTCCACCTTTACCGCTATAAGGAGGATGGCGGCAAGGAAAAGGCCATCTACCATCCGCTGTATCTGCTTTTGCACGATGAGCCAAACCCGGAGATGAGTTCCTTCGTGTTTAGGGAAACGCTCATGACCCACCTTCTCCTGTGGGGAAACGCCTACGCCCAGATCATCCGCAACGGCAAGGGCGAGGTCATTGCCCTCTACCCACTGATGCCGGACAGAATGACGGTGGACCGTGACAGGGACGGCAAGCTCTACTACGAATACACCGTCAGCACCGACGATGCGCCAACTGTCAAGGGTACAGTCGTGCGGCTGAAACCCTCGGATGTGCTGCATATTCCGGGGCTTGGCTTTGACGGACTTGTGGGCTACAGCCCCATCGCTATGGCAAAGAACGCCATCGGCATGGCAATCGCCTGTGAGGAGTACGGGGCGAAGTTCTTCGCCAATGGTGCAGCTCCCGGCGGTGTCCTGGAGCATCCGGGAACCATCAAAGACCCCGGACGTGTCCGGGAAAGCTGGCAGTCCACCTTCGGCGGCAGCGGCAACGCCAACAAGATCGCCGTTTTGGAGGAGGGCATGAAATACACGCCTATCGGCATCTCCCCGGAACAGGCGCAGTTTCTGGAAACGAGAAAGTTCCAGATCAACGAGATCGCCCGTATTTTCCGAGTGCCGCCTCACATGGTAGGCGACCTGGAAAAGTCCAGCTTCTCCAATATTGAGCAGCAGTCGCTTGAGTTTGTGAAATACACGCTGGAGCCCTGGCTGGTACGCTGGGAGCAGTCCATCCAGCGGACGCTCTTTTCCGCAGAGGAAAAGAAACAGTATTTTACCAAGTTCAATGTGGAGGGTCTGCTTCGCGGCGATTACGCAAGCCGCATGAACGGCTATGCTACGGCAAGGCAGAACGGCTGGATGAGCGCCAACGACATCCGGGAACTGGAAAACATGGACCGCATCCCAGCCGAGGATGGCGGCGATCTCTACCTTATCAATGGCAATATGCTCCCGCTTGGAAACGCCGGAGCTTTTGCAGATACACAACCGAACGATGACGGAAAGGAGGAAAACCCCGATGAAGAAGTTCTGGAAGTGGACAAACAGGACGGTGACGAATCAGGAGAATCAGACGGAAACAGTGGAGAGAACGCTGTTCCTGAACGGCACCATCGCCGAGGAAAGCTGGTTTGACGACGACATCACGCCACAGCTTTTCAAGGAGGAACTGATGGCAGGTTCCGGCGATATCACCGTCTGGATCAACAGTCCCGGCGGCGACTGCGTGGCGGCGGCACAAATCTACAATATGCTGATGGACTACAAGGGCAATGTCACGGTCAAAATCGATGGCATTGCGGCCAGCGCCGCATCGGTCATTGCGATGGCTGGCACAAAGGTGCTGGTCAGCCCTGTCTCCATGATGATGATCCATAACCCCATGACCGTGGCAATGGGCGATACCGCAGAGATGCAGAAAGCCATCGAGATGCTTGGGAGCGTGAAAGATTCCATCATCAATGCCTATGAGATCAAGACCGGTCTCTCCCGCACAAGGCTCTCCCACCTTATGGATGCGGAAACCTGGATGGATGCAGGCAAGGCGGTGGAGCTTGGCTTTGCCGATGATATTCTCAAGCGCTCCGAAGTGCCGGAGGATATGGAACCGCCTGCGGTATCCATGCTGTATTCCAAGGCTGCTGTGGTCAATTCCCTTATGGATAAGATTGCAGCGAAATGTAAAACCAAACCTAAGAAAACCGAAGACCCCAAACCCCAGGGCCGCTCCGTAGACAGTCTCTATGAGCGGCTTAATTTGATGAAATTTTAAGGAGGATAACGACTATGACTATTCTTGAACTGCGTGAAAAGCGCGCCAAGGCCTGGGAGGCCACCAAGGCATTCCTGGATTCCCACAGAAACGACAAAGGTATGCTGTCCGCCGAGGACGATGCCACCTACTCCCGCATGGAGCAGGAAATCACCGATCTTGGCAAGGAGATCGCCCGTCTGGAGCGCCAGGAGGCGCTGGATGCGGAACTGAACCGCCCGGTGAACAAGCCCCTCACCGGCAAGCCCATGAACGGCAAGGAAACTGCCAAGACCGGCCGCGCTACCGATGAGTACCGCCAGAACTTCTGGAACATGATGCGCTCCAAGACTCCCATGCCCACCGTGATGAACGCTTTGCAGATCGGCACCGATTCCGAGGGCGGGTATCTCGTCCCTGACGAGTATGAGCGTACTCTGGTAGAAGCTCTGGAGGAGGAGAACATCTTCCGTCAGCTGGCGAAGATCATCCAGACCTCCAGCGGCGACCGCAAGATCCCCGTGGTGGCTACCAAGGGTACCGCATCCTGGATCGATGAGGAGGGCGCATATCTGGAGAGCGATGACTCCTTCGGTCAGGTGTCCATCGGCGCTTACAAGCTGGGCACCATGATCAAAGTTTCTGAGGAACTACTCAATGACAGCGTCTTTGACCTGGAGAGCTACATTTCTCGTGAGTTTGCCCGCCGTATCGGCGCTAAGGAGGAGGAAGCGTTCTTTACCGGGGACGGCTCCGGCAAGCCTCTGGGCGTGCTGGCGGCCACCGGCGGAGCGGAAACCGGGGTGACTGCGGCATCTGCCACAGCTATCACTGCCGATGAGCTGATCGACCTGTTCTACTCCCTGAAAGCTCCTTACCGCAGAAACGCTGTGTGGGTGCTGAATGATTCCACCATCAAGGCCATCCGCAAGCTGAAGGACAACCAGGGTCAGTACCTGTGGCAGCCTTCCCTGACTGCCGGTGCGCCTGACCTGCTGCTTGGAAAGCCGGTACGTACCTCGGCTTTTATGCCCGCCATTGCCGCAGACGCCAAGACCATCGCCTTCGGTGATTTCAGCTATTACTGGATCGCTGACCGCCAGGGACGCTCCTTCAAGCGTCTCAACGAGCTGTATGCCGCTACCGGCCAGGTAGGTTTCCTTGCCTCCCAGCGTGTGGACGGCAAGCTGATCCTGCCGGAAGCCATCAAAGTGCTGGCGCAGAAGTCTGCGGGCTAATGAGAAGAGGCGGCGGTGATGGAAGAACTGCTCTTGAAAGTAAAAGCCAATCTCATTCTGGAGCATTCGGCGGATGATGAACTTCTGAAGGGCTACATCACCGCCGCTGTTTCCTATGCGGAAAGCTACCAACATATCCCGGAGGGCTACTATACAGACAATGCGATGCCGGCTACTACCGAACAGGCGGTTATCATGCTAGCGTCGCATTTCTATGAATCCAGGGACGGCTCCACAGGCGGCTTCTTCGCAGACAACACCAATGCGGCGCAGCAGGTGTGGAACACGGTAAACATGCTTCTTCGGCTTGACCGGGATTGGAAGGTGTGAGTATGAGCTTTGGCAAAATGAACACCTTCCTTTCCATCATAGAGAAACAGTTTACACAAGATGAGGACGGCTTTAAGACGGAAACGGATGTGACGGTAGCTGAGGTACGGGCATACCGGGAAGGTCGGCACGGCAGTGAGAAATGGGCAAATATGGCATCCTTCTCTACCGCCACCGACCTGTTTCGGTTCCGAGTGATCCCAGATGTGGAAATCACCACAGATATGCGTATTCTCTGTGACGGGCATACCTTCGAGATCACTTCTGTGGAGGATGTCAAAGGCAGAGGGATGTATCTGGAGGTGCTGGGGACGGAGGTGAAAGCGGGTGGCTAAGGTTCAAATGAAAATGCCGGAGGATTTTCTGATGAAGGTATCCCGGCTGGCGGATAAGACGGATGAGATCATCCCGAAAGTGCTGGAGGCAGGTGCAGAGGTCGTGGAGGACAAGGTGCGCTCCAACCTGCAGTCTGTCATTGGCAGTGGGACGAAGTATGACTCCAGAAGCACCGGGGAGCTTTTACGCTCCCTTGGCACTTCTCCCGCCCTGCAGGACAGGAACGGGGATTTTGACATAAAGGTGGGCTTTTCCGAGCCTCGTTCGGACGGCGACAGCAATGCCAAGATCGCCACCATTTTGGAATACGGCAAAAGCGGCCAGCCTGCTAAGCCGTTTCTGAAGCCCGCCCGGTCGGCATCCAAAAACGCCTGTATCAGCGCCATGAAGGCAAAGCTGGACGAGGAGGTGGAGAACATTTGAGTTTACTTTCGGAACTGAAAATTGTGATAGAAGCGGTTGGTCTGCCTGTTGAAACAGGCGTGTTCTCCGATGAACCGCCGGACGAATATGTGGTAGTCACGCCGCTTGCGGATACCTACGAGCTTCATGCGGATAACCTGCCGGAATACGAGACCCAGGAGGCACGGCTCTCCCTGTTCTCCAGGGGCAACTATCTGAAGCGGAAAAAGCAGCTTTCCAAAGCTTTGCTTTCCGCTGATTTTACCATTACGGACAGACGGTATATCGGGCATGAGGACGATACCGGCTACCACCACTACGCCATTGACGTGGCGAAAACCTATGAAACGGAGGAATGAGATATGGCTACCATTGGCCTTGATAAACTTTTCTATTCAAAAATCACGGAAGATGAGGATGGCAACGAGACCTACGCCACTCCGGCATCCCTTGCGAAAGCCATGACCGCAGAGCTTTCCGTGGAGCTTGCTGAGGCGACGCTGTATGCGGACGATGGCGCTGCGGAGGTGGTGAAGGAGTTCCAGAGCGGCACCCTCACCCTTGGCGTGGACGATATCGGCGCAGCCGCTGCGTCTGACCTGACAGGAGCGGTAATCGACCAGAACGGCGTTATCATCTCCGCCAGTGAGGACGGCGGCGCACCTGTCGCCATTGGTTTTCGTGCAAAGAAAGCAAACGGCAAGTACCGCTATTTCTGGCTGTACAAGGTGAAGTTCGGCATCCCTGCCACCAACCTGACCACCAAGGGCGAGAGCATTGAATTCTCCACGCCTACTATCGAGGGAACAGTCATGCGCCGCAACAAGGTGGACGGCCAGGGCAAGCACCCCTGGAAGGCTGAGGTCACCGAGGGGGACGCCGGCGTGTCTCCCACGGTTATCACGGGCTGGTACGATGAGGTCTATGAGCCGTCCTATGCGGATCAGACGTCGGGCGCAGGCGGCGAAGGGTAATAGGAGGTTTGGAGATATGGATGAAAGAACAGCTACTGTCAATATCGGCGGGCAGGAATACGAAATGCTCCTGACCACCAGGGCGACCAAGGCCATCGCCGGACGCTACGGGGGCTTAGAGAACCTGGGCGAGAAGCTGATGAAAGCGGAAAATTTTGAGATGGCTCTGGACGAGATCGTGTGGCTGATCACCCTTCTGTGCAACCAGCCTATCCTCGTCCATAACCTGAAACACCCGGAGGACAAAAAGCCGGAGCTGACTGCCGATGAGGTGGAGCTTCTCACCTCCCCGATGGAGCTGACGGATTACAAGGACGCCATCATGGAGGCAATGTACCGGGGTACCAAGCGGAACGTGGAAAGTGAGCCGGAGGGAAAAAACACGGCGGCCGGGTAAGCGATGAAGAATTGTTTACCCGGCTTTTGTATTACGGCATGGCCCATCTGAGTCTCTCGCAGGATGAAGTGTGGCTCATGCCGTTTGGCCTGCTTATGGACCTCTGGGAATGCCATAAGCAGTTTATGGGGATCGCAAGACCGAAGCAGGTGCTGACCATTGACGATGTGATTCCCTATGGAATTTAAGGAGAGGAGGTGCAGCCCGTGGCGGATAATTTCGGTCTGAAGATCGGCATTGAGGGCGAGAAGGAATTTAAAAAGGCCTTGTCCGAGATCAACCAGTCCTTCAAGGTGCTTGGCTCTGAAATGAAGCTGGTGTCCTCACAGTTTGACAAAAACGATAAGTCCGTGCAGGCGCTTTCCGCAAGGAACACTGTGCTGAATAAGGAAATCGAAGCACAGAAAAACAAGGTGGAAACCCTGCGGGCCGCCCTCCGGAACGCCGCAGATTCCTTTGGGGAGAACGACCGCCGCACGCAGAACTGGCAGATCCAGCTCAATAACGCAGAAGCCGCCTTAAACAGCATGGAGCGGGAGCTTTCCGATAATGAGCGCGCCATTGAAGCCCTTTCCCGGGAGGAAACAGACGCAGCGGACGCTACGGAACGTCTCTCCCAGGAGATCGCCCGGCAGGAGGATGCGCTTGCAGGGATGAAGCGCGCCTATTCCAATGCCGTGCTGCAGTACGGTAAAGGCTCCAGTGAGGCAAAGGAACTGGAAGGACGCATCTCCCGGCTTTCCGTGGAACTTCGGGAAAACCGGGAGCGGATGAAGGACGCCGGGGATGTGGCGGAGGATCTTGGCGATTCGCTGGAGGATGCCTCTGAAGGGGCGGATAAATTAGGCTCCGGCTTTTCGGTAGCCACGGTGGCGATGGGCAACCTCATCTCCTCCGGTATCCAGGCGGCATTAAACGGTATCAAGGAGCTTGGCAGCGCCATCTGGAACTTGGACGAAGCCACGGAGGAATACCGGGTAGCCCAGGGCAAGCTGACCACCGCCTTTGAGGCGGCCGGCTACAGCGGCGAGGCGGCGCAGAAATCTTACAACGAGTTTTACAAAATCCTGGGCGATACGGACACGGCCACGGAAGCGTCACAGCTGTTGGCGCAGCTTGCCCAAAATGAGCAGGACATCACCAAGTGGACGAACATTGCCGCAGGCGTTTACGGCACTTTCGGCGACGCCCTCCCCATCGAGGGCATGATCGAGTCGGCAAACGAGACTGCCAAGGTGGGACAGGTCACGGGTTCCCTGGCGGACGCCTTAAACTGGGTAGGTATCAGCGAGGACGAATTCAACGAGAAGCTGGCGGCCTGCTCGGATGAGAGCGAACGGAACCGTCTCATCATGGAGACCCTCTCCGGGGCGTATGACGAGGCAAGCGGCGCGTTTTACCGCAACAATGAGGCGCTGGTGGCTTCCAGGGAGGGACAGGCCCAGTTGGATGAGACGCTGGCGGGGCTTGGGGAGACCATCTCCAATGTGAAGAACAGCCTGCGGGCGGAGTTCCTTCCCGCCATTTCTGAGGTCATCTCTGCCTTTACCGATATGATAAACGGTGTGGACGGTGCGGATGAAGCCTTTGCGGGAGCCATCACGGGGCTTGTGAATACGGCGGTTTCCATGCTGCCGCAGTTTGTGGACACCGGGATGCAGATATTGACCTCGCTTCTTTCTGGCATCATCCAGAGCCTTCCTGTCGTGGTGGAGGGCGCGGCGCAGATCATTGTTACATTGGCGCAGGGCATTGCCGAGGCGGTTCCTACTCTGATTCCGCAGATCGTCCTTGTGGTGACGCAGATCGTGCAGACGCTGATTGAAAATCTGCCCATGATTTTAGACGCTGCCCTGCAGCTGATTCTGGGACTGGCACAGGGGCTTTTAGACGCTATCCCTGTTCTGATTGCGGCTCTGCCCGCCATCATCACGGCGCTTGTGGAGTTTATCGTTGGGGCGATCCCGCAGATCATTGACGCCGGGATACAGCTTCTGACCTCCCTGATTTCCGCACTGCCGGAAATCATCACGGCCATTGTGGCGGCAATCCCACAGATCATCGACGGGCTGGTGACGGCGATCCTTGGCAGCATCCCGCAGATCATAGAAGCCGGGGTAAACCTGCTGATCTCCCTGATCCAGAACCTGCCCACCATCATTACCACCATTGTGGGAGCAATCCCGCAGATCATTACAAGCATCATCAATGCCCTTGTCGGGAACATCGATAAGATCGTCCTGGCCGGGGTACAGCTTTTTGTGGCCCTGATCGCCAACCTTCCGAAAATCATTGTGGAGATCGTAAAGGCGGTGCCGCAGATCATCTCCGCCATCGTGAAGGGCTTTGCAAGCGGTGTGTCCCAGATGGCAAATATCGGCCTGAACCTCATCAAGGGCATCTGGAACGGTATCGGGAATGCGGCAAGCTGGCTGTGGAACAAGGTCAGCGGCTTCTGCTCGAACCTGCTTAGTAAAATCAAGGGCTTCTTCGGCATTTCCTCCCCGTCCAGAGAGATGGCGTGGGTGGGCGATATGCTGACCCAGGGACTTGCCGGCGGCATCGAGGACGGCGCAGGCGCGGCTATCAGCGCCGCAGAGGATTTGAACAACGGCATCCTGGGCGTGATGAACGGCCTGGCGGCGGATATGCAGTCCGCTGTCCCCTCGAACTTTGCCTTTGACACAGCCGGGATGGCGGGTTCCGTGGCCGGCGGCATGGGCGGAACGGGCGGCACCTCTTTCGGAACCCTCATCACCATTCAGCAGATGATCGTCCGCAGCGAGGACGATATCCGCAGGATCTCCCAGGAGCTTTACAACCTGATCCAGACCGGTTCCCGCGCCCAGGGAAGATTTAGTACAGCTTAAAGGGGGTGCAGTCTATGGGCTTTTCATACAATGACATTACTTCAAAGAGCATGGGACTGAAAGCAAGGCTGACCTCCTGGCAGGTCAGCGGGCGGCTCCGCAACTTTACCACGACCGTTCCCGGAAAGTATGGCGTTACCGACTTCGGAGCGGACTTTGACTACCGGGAGATCGTGGTTTTCTGCAGCATCTTCCCAAGGCACAGCTTTCCCGCCCTGGTTTCCACGCTGGATGATATTGCGGCGTGGCTTGACCCGGTGGGCGGTTTGAAGCAGCTGATTCTGGATGATGTGCCGGACCGGTATTTCATGGCAAGACTGAACGCTGCGGTAGAGTGCGAACGGCTCCTGCGCTCCTCCGGCAGCTTTGAGCTGACCTTTTTCTGCCCTGACCCCTTTGGCTACGCCATTGAGGATGAAACCTTTTCCATCACGGCGGAGGGCAGCCATACCATAACCCGGCATACCGGGAACATGGAGTCGAATCCCATCTACCGTATTGAGGGAGAAATTACCTCCGCAGTAGGAAACTATATCAGCATTACGACCAACGGGCAGGAATTAAAGATCGTTAACGCCACCCTTGCGGCGGGCGAAACGCTGGTGGTGGATACCGACCGCATGACCGCCTATGTAGAGGATGAAAACGGCATTACGGTGCGAAACGGGCTGCCGTATCTGGAGGAACTGAATTTTCCCACGCTTTCTGTGGGTAACAATACTGTCTCCGTGGCAGCGTCAAACGCTGTGTTTACGGGGCTTGAAATACAGGCAAGGAGCAGATGGAGGTGAGCGGCGATGGCGCTAAAGACAATACTGAATCAACAGACAGACTTCACAGGCGAGTTCCCAGCCGAGTGGGCAAAGGACGGCCTGTGGCGGATGAACGAATCCGCTCCCGATGAAAACAACAACCTTCTGGATTCCTCCGGTGCGGGAAGACCTGCCTTCATTAACAACTGGAGCGGCACCACCGCGTCTATGCGGAGCGGGCAGAAAGGCAATTACTTTCGTTTTAATATCAACAGCCCTGCCACAGAGCAGACCTATCTGAAGGTCGCAAATGACGGCAGCATTTTCGCAGAGCTTGGAGGGCGTATCCTCTGCGGCGGCTGGATGAACCCCACCACCTATTCTGTGGGAAACACCTACTGCCCGATCTTCAACACAAGATACGGTCCCGGTCAGCCGATCTTCTACCTCTCCCTTTTCCGCGGCAGGCCGAGGGTCATGCTCTATGACGATACCGGCTCCCTGATTCTGGATGAAACGGTCACGCCGTCCTTCTCCCTGGTAAACGGCGGCTGGTATTTTATCGCCTGCCTGATCGAGCCGGATAACAAGACGGCACAGTATGTAGTGGGCGACCGTGAAAGCGGCACTGTGTGGGCATCGGAGGTTTTCACCTTTACCGGGGAACTGAACCGCTCCTGCACAGCGGATCTGATCCTTGGAATGCACGCCGATTCCTACTGGTATGCCGGAGGGCTGGACGACTGGTTTTTAGACTGCGATACCTCACTTACCGCAGAGGACTTGATGGACTATTTCCGCTCCTCCCTGGTGGCGAACGCCGGGGATACCTCCGGGAGTGTAGACGGCATTACCGAGCCGGGAGCAGTCACGCTCCGGGCATCCGGCGGTGTGTATCCGTCCGAGGGCGTGCTGACTACAGCGGCGGCTGAGTGCAACCTCTCCGGCACGGGACGTGTGTCCGTAACCAGCGAGTATATTTCCGGCACAACGGCGGTTTCCTTTGTGGAGACATCAACCAGTGATAACCTGATCGATTGGAGCGATTGGGCGGCAGTCCCTTCAGACGGGCGACTGACCTCTCCCAACAGGGCATACATCCGTTTCCGGGTAACGCTCACGACTTCCGATACTTCCCGGACGCCAAAGCTCATCGATATCCGGCTCTACGACATTCCAAAAGCGCCCTATGAGAAGATCGGCTACGCAAGGCCGGTAGTGCTGGACGGGAACGGCGCATGGGAGGCGGTACTGGAGAATGCCTACGACATCATTGTCACAGGCGAGATCAACGGCGAGGACACCCTCTCCTTTAAGATTCCTTACCGGGATGGCAAGCGTGGGTATATCGACAGCGAGAAGAAGATCCAGATCGTGGACGATGTGTACAAGGTCAGGACGGTCACTGATACCAGGGATACGGATGGCAGCGCCGTGACCGAGGTGTATGCGGAGGCGGAGTTCTATGACCTGACATTCTCTGTCCGCAAGGAAGAGCGCACCTTTGAAGCGGAATACCCGGAAACGGCGATGGCCTACGCCTTAGAGGGAACCGAGTGGAGCGTTGGGACGGTGACGGTACGGACAAAGCGCACCTGGACCAGTACGGAAAAGAATGCCCTGTCCATCCTCAGAAATACAGCAGACCTCCACGGCGGCGACCTGGTTTTTGACTGCCCCAACCGTCTGGTGCATCTGCTGACGGTAAACGGCAGGGACAGCGGCGCGCTGTTTGCCTACAGGAAAAACATGAAATCCATCCAGCGTGTGGTGGATACCAGGGAGCTTGTGACAAGGCTCTACGCTGTGGGTGCGGAAGGGATGACCTTTGCCGACATCAACGGCGGAAAAGCCTATGTGGAGGACTTCACCTACACAAATGAGGTGCGCATCTCCACCCTGGACTGCTCCTCCTTCACAAACCCCTATCAGATGAAGGAATACGCCGAAATGCGGCTGGCGGATTACGCAAAGCCTACCATCTCCTACGTGCTGAATGCGATGGACTTATCCGTGCTGACAGGCTACGAGCATGAAGCCTGGGAGCTTGGGGATTATGTCCGTGTGGAGGATAAGGAACTGGGGCTTTCGGTGACCACCCGCATCGTCCGCCGGGAGTACAACCTGCAGGAGCCGTGGAACACGGTGCTGGAGCTTTCCACCACGCTGAAGAACCTGGGCAGTTCCGCCAGCGAGTGGGACAACGCGGCTGACTCGCTGGAAGGCACCAGCATGGTATCCAACAATGATATCCGGGAAATGGTCCCCTTCAACCTGCTGCGGAACTCCCGCGCTGATGACGGGCTGGCCTATTGGGTCAGCTCCGGCTTTGAGGCAGACAGCGAAAACGGCGCATCCGGCACGGCTTCCTTTAAAGCGGAGGGCGTGGCGGGCATGACCAAAAGCCTCTCCCAGACCGTTTATCCCGCCAACCGCTCCAGTTACACCCTGTCGGCGCAGATCGGCTCGGAAAATCTGGAGAAGCTGAGCGATGACGCCCAGGTGGGCATTGAAGTGGTCATTGAGTATGAGGACGGCAGTACGGAATCAAGATTCATTGACCTGTACTGATGGAAGGAGGACGAAATGGCATACTTATCATCCACCTCCGCCAAAATCATGCCGGAGAATTACTCTGCCAGGGTCAAATCCATCACGGTGCGGGTATGCATCACTAACTGCACCGGGATTCTTTATATCACGGACATCCTCCTGCAGGCAGGGGCGGTGGCCACGGGATGGGTAGGCCATCCCTGTGAGATGAAGTGGACGCTGGATGGGTAAGGTCGCTTTTATCCGGCTGGCGGAGGTCATTAACCGGAAACAGGATATGCGTGTCGTAAGCGTCACCGTGAAGCCTACCATCACGGACTGCTCCGGCACGATTTATTTTACTGACCTGCAATTGCAGGAAGGCGCTGCCCTGACGGGATACACGCCCCACACCGAGGTGTTCCTCCAAAAGTTCCGGGAGAACGGCGAGGTCAAGGCTCCCGTCTGGTTCAACGGCGTGGTGCGGGGCGAGGAAACGGTCATCCTCTTTAATCTTGGGCAGACCTCCGCAGGGCTGGATGTGCATCTCTATCCCAAGTCGGATATGGAGGGCGGCTCGGTCAAACTGGCCCAGGGTGTGGGCGGCCAGAAGGTTTCTTTTCCGGGTGCGCTCTCTGCGGAAGATGACCTTGCTCTTCTGGCATCCACACGGGAATGCACCAGAAACGGCAGCCCGGAGAAAAAAGAGGGCTTCTACCAGTACAGCGCCGCCTGGGATTCCAAGCACAGGGTGACGCTTGCGGAGGGAAAAACAGCACGGGTATTGTTTGAGATGCAGGAAATGCAGGATGGAGGTGCTCTGCTCTAATGGACACATTAAAAGGCAAACAGATCATGGTATGGACGTTCATGGGCAACGCCCGGATGTACGAAGCCCTGCGGGATTACGGCGACCGCATCAGCCAGATCGGGCTGTTCTCCTTTAAAGTAAGAGCGACCGGAGAAATCTATGAAAGCGGTGTGGCGATCTCTGATATGCTCACCTACATCAACAGGTGGCCCCATATCAAGTGGCTTTTGACCGTGGCCAACGATGGCGCAAACAGCATCTTCCGCGCCCTGCGGGACAACACAAACGGGGCGCAGGAGATGTTCCTCTCGGAGATCATCCGCATCATGGAGAAGTATCCCTGGTGCGATGGCATTGACATCGACCTGGAACGTGGGGACGGCTATTCCACCCACGCAGAGTCCACGGCGATGTTCCGCAATATCTACAATACGGTGAAAGCCTATGACCCCGCAAAGCACATGAACATCTGCCTGCCGGGGATGACTTCCGTCAACGGCTCGGTGGGCGGTGAGAACTGGTGCGTTTACGGCGACTTGGACGCTTACTGCGATACCGCGTCCATCATGTCCTACGGCATGGCATGGGCAGGCTCCGCACCGGGTCCGGTTTCCCCAAGAAGCTGGCTGGAGGGCATCTACGATTACGCCACGAGGGTCATGGACCCGAATAAGATCTTTCTCGGTATGCCTGCCTATGGCTGGAACTGGCAGATCTACGACACGCCGGAGAACCTTGGCAGAACCTACCGGGGAACGTCCAACACCTACTATGCCGCCAAGCTGTGGATGACGGGAGGCTACAATTTCACGGACGATGCGCCGCCGCAGCCCTTTCTCCCCATCGTGGCCTATTGGGACGATTACGATAAGGTACCCTATGCCTTTCCCCATGTCTATGACTACATGGAAGGGGCGGACGCCGTTTCCCGTGAGTATCCCCAGCTTGTGGGGACATACAACCGCAGGCGATATCTGACTGCCTACGGCAAAGAGCAGAAGACAGAGTTCGGAACGATATACATCGACCGGGACGCCGGCAATTATTCCTCTGCATCCGGCATCGTCTCCATTGAAAACGGCATCGCCACCCTTGGCGATAACGGTTCGGTGACCTACAGCTTTAAGGTGGAGTCGGCGGGAACCTACGATGTGGCGGTGCGGCTCTGCTATCCCTTCTGGGACAAGAACGGCATCTATGTGGCTCTGGACGGCAGCACAAAATATTTCACGGAAAGCCGCCTGTGGTGGCCGTACTGGCGGAGTACCTTCTGGACTTCCCTTGCCGGTGGCGTAACGCTTTCCGCCGGGACGCATACCATTACGATCTCGGTGGATGTCAAAGGCGTGCAGTTTTACGGCTTCCGTGTCTGCTCCGGTTTCTCTGAGGAGCCCTCCGCCGGAGAAGCGATCTTTGCCCTTGCGCCCAGGAGCTTTAAGGACGTGGACGGCAACATGGCGGTTCCCGATAAGGGCTTCAAGCTGACATTGGAGATGCTCCGCAGAAAGCCTGACTCCGCACTTGTCTGGTACGAGGATTTCCGGGATTACGGCGTGCTGGAGACAGACTACTGGACGGTGCGCTCCGGCTCATGGAAGGTATGGCGCTCGGATGAATACTCGATGGAGCGTGTCTACTCCCAGCTTGAGGGTAAAGGAGAGCTTGCCTGGAACTATGACGGCTTTTCCGAGCTGCATCTTCGGGCAAGGCTGGCATTCCCGGCAAATGGCAGCGGCAGGGCGGGTGTGTTCTGCGGCAGCCTGTTCTGCTGTCTGAACTACGATACCCAGGCGGTGGAGCTATACAATGGCTCCACACTCCTTGGCAGCTACAGCCAGGAGATCGCAAGAACCGCATCGGCGGATCTGCGGGACAATCCATCCATGTACACGGTGGAGATGCGTATCCGAGGGAACCGGGTGCGGGTGTATTCCGGCTCCTCCTACACCCTGCGCTTTACGGCAGCGGTCAGCGGCTTTACAGGAGGCTATGCCGGATACCGCTCGGACAATGCGACCGTATGCGAACTTTTGCGTCTGGGGGACGCCTGGACATACGAGCCGTATGAACGGTTTGATGTTCAGATGCCGGACGGCAGCTTTAAAAGCTACGGCAGGATATCCCGCTCAAGCTGCACCTGGGATGAGGAGTTCCAGGTGTTTACGCTGACCTCCGACGTGGAGGAATCCTCTACCCGGAGCGAGGACATTTCGCTGGACTACGACTTTTTCCACTCTGACCTTCTGGAGATTTCCTGCGGCGGGAATTACACGGCGAGGATCATACCAAAGGACATCAACATCTGGATATCCCGGCTGTTCCTCGGCGATGCGGACGGATTCTCCATCCTTTACTACCAGGACGTGGACTCCCTTGTCTATTGGGCGAACCAGGCGGCATACCGCTGGAAACTACGGGGGATGTGTATGTGGTCCCTGGGTCAGGAGGATATGCGGCTGTGGGAATATCTGCCGAAGCAGATTTAAATATACTTTGGGAATCAGCGACTATCCTGCGGGGTGGCCGCTTTTTTCATACACAGAACCAAGAGGAGGTAAACAACATGAAGGAATTTTGGAATGTGATCCAGATGGTGTTCACCGCTGTGGGAGGGTGGCTTGGCTACTTCCTTGGCGGCAACGACGGGCTGCTCATCGCCCTGGTGGTATTCGTGGCGGTGGATTACCTCACGGGCGTAATGTGTGCCGTATCGGACAAGAAGCTCAACAGCCAGGTGGGATTCAAGGGTATCTGCCGCAAGGTGCTGATCTTCCTGCTGGTGGGGATCGCCCACATCCTGGACGTGCAGGTCATTGGAACAGGCTCTGTACTGCGCACGGCAGTGATCTTCTTTTATCTGTCCAACGAGGGCGTGAGCATTATTGAGAACGTCGCACACCTTGGACTGCCCATCCCGGAAAAGCTGAAAGCAGTATTGGAGCAGCTCCATGACAGAGCGGAAAACGAAAAGGAGGACGAATAATATGGCTTATACGAACAGTTCATTGGTATCTTACACAAAACTCAGCCCCAACCACTCCGGGCAGAGGACGCACTCCATCGACCGCATCACGCCCCACTGTGTGGTGGGGCAATGCTCGGTGGAGACACTGGGGAATATCTTTCTTCCGACTTCCAGACAGGCAAGCTGCAACTACGGCATTGGCGTTGATGGCCGTGTAGGTATGTATGTGGAGGAGAAAAACCGCTCCTGGTGTTCCTCTTCCAGCGCCAACGATCAGCGGGCCATCACCATCGAATGCGCATCCGACACCACAGAGCCGTATGCCTTTAAGGATGTGGTCTACCAGAAGCTGATCACCCTTTGCGTAGACATCTGCAAGCGAAACGGCAAGAAAAAGCTCCTGTGGCTTGGCAATAAGGACAAGACGCTCTCATATGAGCCGAAGTCCGATGAGATGGTGCTGACGGTGCATCGCTGGTTTGCTAACAAGTCCTGCCCCGGAAACTGGATGTATGCCAGGATGGGCGATCTGGCGGAAAAGGTCACGGCACAGCTTGGCGGTTCAGCTGATACTCCTACTGTAACCACGCAGCTTTACCGTGTCCGCAAAACCTGGTCTGACAGCAAGTCGCAGAAAGGCGCATACAAGATCCTCTCCAACGCCAAGAAGTGCGCTGATGCCAATCCGGGATATAGTGTGTTTGATGTAAACGGTGTAAACATCTATACATCGAAAACAATAGCCGCAGAGGTTCCGTTCCTCGTAAAGGTCAGCATCTCCGACCTCAATATCCGAAAAGGACCGGGAACAGACTACGCCAAGACCGGTAAGTTTACCGGAAAAGGGGTATTCACCATCGTTGAGGTGAATTCCGGCAAGGGCTCCACAGCGGGCTGGGGACGCTTGAAGAGCGGCGCAGGTTGGATCTCGCTTGACTACGCAGCCAAAATTAAATAACTTAACCTGCTGAATGCCCATCGAGCCATGACGGTTCGGTGGGCGTATTTTTTCGGCCAAAACGGGCTACCTTGTCCAGATGGGTCATTGAGGGAAACCCTCGGAACGGAGGAGCCACAATGACAAATCAGCAAAAAGAACAGATTACCGCCCTACGCTCACAGGGATATGGATACGCCACCATCGCCAAGGCGGTGGGACTGAAGAAAGATACCGTTGTCGCATTCTGCCGGAAGATGGGGCTGACCGGCACAAAGGCTGCGGATAACAGCCGCATTGAACTGGACGCCGGATTCTGCCCACAGTGCGGCGCTTTGCTTACGCAGACTACCGGCAGAAAGCGAGTTAAGTTCTGCTCGGATAACTGCCGTACCGCCTGGTGGAATGCACACCCGGAAAAGGTCAACCGCAGAGCCATATACCACTTCACCTGCGCTCACTGCGGAAAGCCCTTCACTGCCTACGGCAACGCAAAAAGAAAATACTGCTCTCACGCCTGCTATATCGCAGACCGCTACAAAGGCGGTGACGGGCATGAGTGAGGACAAATTCCGTTCTGAAATGAGCTACCTTGCCGCCCTCTCCATCGCAAAGAATCTCCGGGAAAAGGGGCTTCTGAGCGAGGAGGAATATGCCGTAATTGATACAAATCTGAGGGCTGAGTTCTCGCCATCTTTGGGTACATTATTATCGGAAAATGACTTGATATAATCGGCTTTCAGAGTGATATATAGTGTCGGAAAGGAGTGATTTCATGCGGATTGTAAATAAAATCGAAGCGAAAACACCGCAGATACCGCGCCGCAAAAGGGTCGCTGCCTACGCAAGAGTCTCAATGGAGTCCGAGCGGCTGCAGCACTCCCTTTCGGCACAGGTCAGCTTTTACAGCAGTTTGATTCAGAGCAATCCCGCCTGGGAATATGTGGGCGTATATGCCGATAACGGAATAACCGGCACCAAAACCGAAGCCCGTGAAGAGTTCAATCGGATGATTGCCGACTGCGAAGCCGGAAAAATCGACATTGTTCTGACAAAGAGCATTTCCCGTTTCGCGCGCAATACCGTTGACCTGTTGAATACGGTGCGCAGGCTCAAGGAGCTGGGCGTTTCCGTCCAGTTTGAAAAGGAGCGCATCGACTCCCTCACCGAGGACGGCGAGTTGATGCTGACCCTCTTAGCATCCTTTGCTCAGGAAGAAATACGCAGCCTGTCGGACAACGTCAAATGGGGTACCCGGAAACGATTTGAAAAAGGTATCCCCAACGGCCGCTTTCAAATCTATGGGTACCGCTGGGAGGGCGATCATCTGGTCATCCATGAGGAGGAGGCAAAAATCGTTCGGCTCATCTACGACAATTACATGAACGGTTTGTCGGCGGAGACCACAGAAAAGCAGCTTGCCGAGATGGGTGTAAAATCCTATAAGGGACAGCATTTCGGTAACACTTCCATACGGCAGATCCTCGGAAATATCACTTATACGGGCAACCTTCTGTTCCAGAAGGAATATGTGGCAGACCCCATCAGCAAGAAAAGCAGGATCAACCGCGGGGAGCTGCCGCAGTATTTCGTGGAGAACACCCACGAAGCCATCATTCCAATGGAGGTCTACCAGGCGGTGCAGGCCGAGAAAGCGCGCCGTCGTGAGCTTGGCGCCTTGGCAAACTGGAGCATTAACACCTCCTGCTTTACCAGCAAAATCAAGTGCGGCCGGTGCGGAAAGAGCTATCAGCGGTCTAACCGCAAGGGGAGAAAAGACCCTAATGCCAACTACACCATCTGGGTCTGCGGTACCCGAAGAAAGACCGGGAATGCGCATTGTCAAAACAAGGACATCCCGGAGCAGATGCTCAAAGATGCCTGCGCTGAAGTCATGGGACTGGATACGTTTGATGAAATCATCTTTTCAGAGCAGATCGACCACATTGAGATTCCTGCTCCGAATGAGATGATTTTCTATTTTAAGGATGGCCGCATCGTTCCGCACCACTGGGAATCCACCATGCGGAAGGACTGCTGGACGGATGAGCGCAGAGCCGCCAAGGGACGGTATGTGCAGGAGCATCAGCTCGGCCCCAACACTTCCTGCTTTACCAGCCGCGTTCGTTGCGACAGCTGCGGCGAGAACTACCGCAGGCAGCGTTCACGGCACAAAGACGGCAGCTTTGATTCCGTATGGCGATGTGCGTCAGGCGGAAAATGCCAAAGCCCCAGCATCAAGGAAGATGCCCTCAAAAACCTCTGTGCGGACGCTATGGGTCTGGAGGAATTTAGTGAGACGGTTTTCCGTGAGCAGATTGTCTGCATTCACATCACGGCTCCATATCAGCTTTCCATCCGCTTCTTTGACGGGCATACCTTCGAGACGGCATGGGAAAACAAGCGGAAGATGCCCCGGCATACAGAGGAGCGAAAACAGCATATGCGAGAAGTAATGATACAGAGATGGAGGGAAAAACGTGGCGAAAGTAACGACAATACCGGCGACGATAAGCCGATTCACGGCAACGCCGATCAATGAAAAGAAAAAGCGCCGCACCGCCGCCTACGCCCGTGTTTCCACGGACAGCGAGGAGCAGCTCACCAGCTACAGCGCCCAGGTGGACTATTACACCAACTATATCAAAAGCCGGGACGATTGGGAGTTTGTTTCCGTGTATACGGACGAGGGCATAACGGGTACGAATACCAAGCACCGCGAGGGATTCAAACGCATGGTGGCGGATGCACTGGCTGGCAAGATAGACCTCATCGTCACCAAATCGGTCAGCCGATTCGCCCGCAATACGGTAGATAGTCTGACCACGGTGCGCCAGCTCAAGGAAAAAGGCGTGGAGATCTATTTTGAAAAAGAAAACATCTGGACCCTGGACAGCAAGGGAGAACTACTTATTACCATCATGTCCTCACTGGCACAGGAGGAAAGCCGCAGCATTTCCGAGAACTGTACATGGGGACAGAGAAAACGGTTTGCTGACGGGAAGGTCACCGTGCCATTCAAACGGTTTCTCGGCTACGACCGGGGTCCTGACGGCAATCTGGTTTTGAACAAGGACGAAGCGGTTATCATCCGCCGCATTTACAGTATGTTCCTGCAAGGCATGACGCCGCACGGCATTGCCGCCAGGCTAACCGCTGACGGCATTAAATCGCCGGGCGGCAAGGATAAATGGAACGCAGGAGCTGTTCGCAGCATCCTCACCAATGAGAAATACAAAGGCGATGCGCTTCTTCAAAAGAGCTACACGGTGGATTTCCTCACCAAAAAGAAAAAGGTCAACGAGGGAGAGATTCCGCAGTACTATGTGGAGGGCAACCACGAAGCCATCATCCAGCCGGAGGTGTTTGAGCTGGTTCAGCAGGAACTGGAGCGTAGAAAAAGCAGCCGTGGGCGACACAGCGGCGTCCATCTTTTCTCCGGTAAGATACGCTGCGGACAATGCGGCGAGTGGTACGGCTCGAAGGTCTGGCATTCCAACAGCAAATACCGCCGGGTTATCTGGCAGTGCAATCATAAGTATGACGGCGAGGAAAAATGCTCCACGCCGCACTTGACGGAGGATGAAATTAAAGCGATGTTTGTCTCAGCGGCAAACAAGCTGATTGGCAAAAAAGCGGCGATTATCTCGCCGCTCCGAAATTCGCTGGACGTTGCTTTCGACACATCTGCACTGGAAACCGAAGTCGCAGAACTGCAGGATGAGATCATGGTCGTCTCAGACCTTATCGAAAAATGCATCTACGAAAACGCTCATGTGGCGCTCGACCAAACGGAATATCAGAAACGCTATGACGGTCTCACCACCCGTTTCGATACCGCGAAGGCTCGGCTGGAGGAAATTGAAGCCGCGCTTGCCGACAAGAAATCCAGACGGGCGGCAATCGACGCCTTTCTGGACACGCTGGCGCAGGCTGACCCGATGGAGAAATTTGACCCTGCCCTCTGGTGCGGGCTGATTGATTATGTAACAGTCTATGCCAGGGACGATGTGCGGTTTGCTTTTAAGGACGGGCAAGAAATTAAAGCATAAGGATAAAAAAGATACTCCTCACTACCATTACGGCGGTGAGGAGCTTTTCTGTGCATATAAAAACAGCCGTTTCGGATTTTACACCGCAACGACTGATTTTACACCGCAAAGGAACACTTTTTAATTATTCCACGGCATTGTATTAAACTCAGTAAGATTATTTCAAGAAAACGGCTGTCGATACGCTCGGTTTCCTGTTTTACAAGGTCGCACATTGCCTTTACTTCACGCTCGGCGGTGAAAACCTCGCCGTGTTCGGTAACACGTTGTCTGGATTTTATTTGTTGTTGCACGTTATTTTTGCTCCATAGATAAAAAGCTGAATTTAATTCAACTTTTTTCAATAATTATTTCGTTTAATGCAACTATTTTAGCATAAACTTGAATTAAATTCAAGTGATTGAATCGAAATAGTGAATTAAAGGAATGTTGATTATGAATGAACCGTATGATTTCGGAGCAAGGTTGAAGAAATATCGCAATGAAAAAAATATCACACAGGAGAGAATTGCAAAAATTCTTGGTGTGAGTAATTCTATGATTAGCAAATATGAAAACAATACTGCCAGTCCGTCTTTAGATTCGCTCTGCACATTGTCAAAAGAATTATGTGTATCAATCGATGAATTGTGTGGCTTACAGCAATCCGGAACGGTTTCGCTTATCGGGCTTACGGACGGACAGGCTGATTGTGTTCGATTGCTTATAGACGCTTTTCACGAATACAACAATACAGTAAGAAAAAGGCTCAGCGATGAGCAGTACAGGGTACTTGGTCAGATACTGGCGGAATTTCTGAAATAAACGCAAAACACCGCCTGCACGGGAAATGTGCGGGCGGTGCTTGAAAATCGTATAAGAAAAAGCGGTCACGGGGCTGTATCTGTCCCTGTGACCGCTTGATTGTTTAATTTATGTCTGCTCACGCTTTTTGAGTATCTTGCGGAAGGTAAGAGCGAAGATAACGGTACAGCAGATTGCCGAGGTCGCATCCGCTACGGATTCAGCGAGATATACACCCTTTACACCGAGAAAATTCGGCAGGATAAGGGCAAGAGGGATAAGCAGTATCACTTTACGCAAAAGGGCTATGAACAGTGAAATTTTAGCCTGACCGAGAGCAACAAACATACTTTGGCAGGTACGCTGAAGTCCGAATATGGTCATGCCCGTAAGGAAAAGAGGCATCATTCTGCCGACTGTTTTTATAAGTGCGGTATCGTCTGTGAACATTCCTGCGACAAATTCGGGGAAGGTAATCATAAACAGGTTTGTCAGGGCGAAGAACGAGAACATAATTATCACGGAATATTTAAAGCAGAGGCGGACACGGTCTGTGTTGCCCTTGCCGTAATTGTAGCTGACTATCGGAACAAAGCCCTGTGCAAAGCCGCTCAGAGGCACGGCGGCAAACTGCATTGCGCTCTGCATTACCGTAAGGGTGCTGACGTATATATCGCCGTATGCGCTCAGCGAGCCGTTGAGGACGAAGCCGACAAGACTTTCCGTACTTGCCATTATAAACGGGGCGATTCCGAGTGCGAACAGCGAGCCGATTATTTTTATATCGGGCTTAAGATATTTTGGCTTTATTTTCAAAGTCGCTTTGTCGGATACCAGAAAGCCGACTATTATAAAGGCGCTTACCGCCTGCGATATTACCGTTGCGAGAGCGGCGCCCGTTACGCCCATACCGAACACATAGATAAAAAGCGGATCAAGGCCTATGTTGAGGATTGCACCGATTATTACGGCTATCATTGAAATTCCGGGTCTGCCCTGTGCATTTATGAACGAATTAAGTCCGGTTGCGAACATTACGAACAGCGTGCCTGTAAGGTATACCGAGAGGTAGTCTGTGGCATAGCCGATAGTTGCGTCGCTTGCGCCGATAAGGCGGAGCAGGGGATCCATAAAGATGTAGGTTATGCCCGATGTTACTATGGTAAACAGCACAAGCAGTGAAAAGCCGTTGCCGAGTATCCTGTGCGCTCTTTCACGGTCGCCCTTGCCGAGCGCTATTGAGGCGAGCGGTGCGCCGCCACCGCCGACTATCTGTGAAAATGCCGAGATAAGAATGATTATCGAGCTTGTAACACCGATACCTGCCAGCGCATCTGTGCCGATAAGCTCTATGTGTCCGATGAAGACCCTGTCAACTATGCTGTACAGCAGGTTTATAAGCTGTGCCGCAAAGCCCGGCAGTGCCATTTTAAGTATAAGAGGCAGCATCAAGGCTGTGCCGAGCCGTTCTTCGTATTTGTTATCCATTTATAGTATCTCCGTGTTTTGTCTTTCCATTTATAGAGTATAGCACTTAAATCATAAAAAGTCAAAGCGGGGCGGGTGACTGAAAGTCACTGTAAATTTTGCCTGCGGCAATGTGCCGCTGTAAATTCCGCCTTTGGAAATGTCTGAGTTATCCGCAGGGTAGCGAAACGGCGGTGACTGAAAGTCACTGTAAATTCCGCCTTTGGAAATGGCTGAGGTTGGCGAGGCTTGCGTTATCGGCGGGTATTAAAACGTGTATGGTTTTAATTGTTCAGATTTATATGTCAATATTACCTTAAAAGCAAAAAGACAGCGCCGTCCGGCACTGCCTCAGTTTGTAGAAAAAGTCTGTATTTATAAGAAAAGAGCAAATTCTCTATCCCTATCCCCAAACCCCTTCCCCTCTGGAAGGGGCTGAGTGTGGGGCTGCCGCCCTCACCCCGCTTGGGGCTACGCCCCAAACCCCATTTTCAAAAATTATATAGGTTTATCGACAGTCTGAGACAGCGCCGTCCGGCACTGCCTTTAATGTTTATAAATTTATTGCAATTACGCCTGTTCGCTTGGAGCAAAGCCTGTTCTTTTCAGAGCCTTTGAAATTGCGAGAGCGGCAAAGTATGCGAGAACTACGCTTGCTATATCCTTTATAAGATAGGGAGCGGATACGAGCAGGAAGCTGGATAACAGATCCTTGCCTGCAACGAGAGCGTACTGTACAAATCCGCAGATATGGCAAGCGGCAACGCCTAAGATGCCCATTGCTATTCTAAGCGGTATACGGAACTTTTCGGGCATATTTCTGAATGCGATTCCGCTGATGGCCGCCATAGCGATAAAGCCGATTATAAATCCGCCCGTAGGACCTACTATTGAAGCGATTCCGCCCTTGAAGCCGCTGAATACGGGAACGCCTACCGCACCGAGCAGAACATAAACGACCGTTGAAACGGTTGCTCTTGCCGTGCAGAGATAAAAGCCGCAGAGGGCTATCGCAAAGGTCTGTAATGTAACCGGTACGCCGGAGGGCATCGGTATTGCTATCTGCGAAAGTACCGCCGTAATTGCCGCAAAGAGCGCACAAAGTACGATTGTTGTGATTTTCTGTCTGTTCATATTTTTTGTTTCCTTTCCATTTTGTCAAACGACTTTAACAGAATACCACCGACAGCGCCTCGTGTCAACCAAACCGCACAAATGGGTGACAATCGAGAATGGTCTGCGTTATAACTTAATAACATAATTGTACAAAATAACTAAAAGTTATGTGGTAAATGTGTGAAAAATGCAAATTGATTTTTTGGCGGGAAGAGGTTATAATAAATTTATTGAGAATGTTGTAAACTTTTAACAACACTCATAAGAATGAAACATATACAATTTGTTTGGAGGTAATTAAAATGAAGATGAGAAGATTCATCGGTACAGCAGCTGCAATGGCAGTAGCAGGCACACTTACAGTAGGCGCAGCAGCAGAAACTTATAATGCTTATATCGGTTTCCAGACAGCACCCTACTCATTTAGAAACTCTTTTGATGACGCTTCATATGGTAAGGACGTTGCAGACGGCAAGTACTTCAACAGCGTAATCGTATGGGGCGGTAACGACCCTGAAACATTCCCTCAGTATGAAGACAAATTCGATGATGATATGCCGGATGGTAGTGGCGGCTATGTTATTCCTGCTACATACACAGATGTACAGATCGACAAGGACGGCACATACAAGGTTGGTATTACTGACTTTGACTGGGCACTTGACAGTGCATCTGCATTCAACCTTCTGTTCGTTTCAACAGATATTCCTTTCAACAAGGATGCAGGCGAAGACGGTGAATCTATCGCTAAGTTCTCTGACTGCAAGATTATCGTTGACGGTACAGTAACATCAGAAGTTGCTGATCCTATCATTGATACAAAAGACGGTAAGAAGTCAGGTCATACAAAGGTTCTGTTCGCTAACATCTGGAACGATGCTCTTAAGAAAGATGGTTATAACGGTGCATACCCCACAAAGTCTTTAGAGATTGAATTTACAGTTTCAGGTCTTGACGCTCAGCAGCCTGCTGATACAACAGCTCCCGCTGACACAACAGCTCCTGCTGATACAACAGCTCCCACAGCAGGCGATTCTACAAAGCCCAACACAAACACAGGTGTTGAAGGCGTTGCAGCAGTTGCAGGTGTTGCACTCCTCGCAACAGGTGCAGTAGTAGTTGCTAAGAAGAGAAAGTAATCTTAAAAAGATTAACGAATAACGACAGCCCTCATTCGTGAGGGCTGTTTTAATATCACGACCGAAAGAGGAAATATGAAAAAATCTATAATCAGACGTGCGATAGCCGTGTTTATTGCGGCGACTATGCTTGCAGGCTGTGCGGCGCAGGACAGCGGTGTATTATCGTCTGTCGGAAACAGCTCGGCGACCGAAAGCAATGTATCGTATGTTGAGGATACGAGCAGTGTCGATGAAAATTCCGAGGTTACTTCCGTTGACAGCTCAGTAACAGAGAGCGACACATCTTCCGACACCTCCGAACCGGAAGAAAGTAATACTTCAAAGCAGGAAAATACATCAAAGGCAGATAACACCGAGAAGCCTGCCGATACGACAAAGGTACAGGCAACTGCCGATACGAAAAATAACAGCCAGAGCAAGCCTGCGGCTTCTTCAAGCAATTTCACTGTTCAGTGGAAGAAGTCGAGCGACTGGGAAGAGGGCGGTAAGAAGTGCGGAGGTTATGAGATCGTTATAACCAATAACGGCGATACGGTGAACAGCTGGACGGCAAAGGTAACCGTCCCCGGCAACACAAAGCTGATGTCGCAGTGGAACGGAATATTCAGCATTTCGGGAAACACAATGACGGTCAAGAACGAGAGCTACAACGGAACTATAGAAAAGGGAAAGAGCGTTTCATTCGGTTTTAATTATTCGGCTGACGCTTATATCAATGAGGGTAAAGTGACTGTGAACGGAAGTACCGCAGGAACGAGTGCCGGAAATAATAACAATAATAGCAACAATAACAATAATACATCAACGACCAAAAAGCCGGCGGCAACAGTTCCTCAGGCACCGAGCGACCCTAAAGGCACTACGCCGGTATCACAGCACGGTCAGCTTTCGGTAAAGAACGGACAGCTTGTTGATAAGAGCGGCAAGGGTTATCAGCTCAGGGGAATGAGTACGCACGGGCTTACATGGTTCCCCGAATTCGTAAACGAGAGTGCATTCAAAACGCTCCGTGACGACTGGAACACGAATGTTGTCCGTCTTGCAATGTATGTTGACGAGTGGGGCAACGGTCAGTGCTATATGGGCAATAAGAGCGGAAGCCTTGAACTGCTTGAAAAGGGCGTTGACATCTGCATCAAGCTGGATATGTATGTTATCATTGACTGGCACGTTCTTAATCCCGGAGACCCGTCCAAGTATACAAACGAGGCAAAATCCTTCTTTGAAACGGTGTCAAAGAGATATGCAAAATATCCGAATGTAATTTACGAGATATGCAACGAGCCGAACGGCGGTGCATCGTGGAGCGGCAATATCAAGCCGTATGCTGAAAAGATAATACCCGTTATCCGCAAGAATGCGCCGAACTCGGTAATTATAGTAGGTACGCCAACATGGAGCCAGGAGATCGACAAGCCGCTTTCCGATCCGCTGAGCTACAAGAATGTAATGTATGCGTTCCACTTCTATGCGGCAACTCACGCAGGACTTCGTTCAAATGTAGAAAACTGCGTGGCACAGGGACTGCCGGTATTCGTGTCGGAATTCGGTACTTGTGACGCATCGGGCGGAGGTGCGAACGACTTCAACGAAACGCAGAAGTGGCTTAGCTATTTTGACAAGCAAGGCATAAGCTACTGTAACTGGAGTATCTGCAACAAGGATGAAACCTGCTCGGTACTGCGGCCTGGAACATCGGCAAACGGTAACTGGAGCGAGAGCGATCTCACCGAAAACGGCAAATGGATGCGTAACTGGTTGAAGAAGCACTAAGTGCCCGTGGGGCACGGCAAGTTCCGACCTTTTTAAGTGCTTGTGGTTTGTGCGACTTTGTGGGACGGTCGGGAGTTAATAAAAACAAGGAGATAATATGCTGAACGATATTAAATGGTTGTTTTTCGATGTCGGTTCAACACTTGTTGACGAAACCGAGTGTTATAACCATCGCATACGAGATGCTATTGCGGAAACAGATATTACCTTTGAGGACTTTAACGAAAAACTTTTGTATTTTTCAAAGCAAAATCTGAAAGGCGATATTGAAGCACTGAGATATTTCAGACTTGCAAAAACTCCTTGGCATCATGAAGATGAAAAGCCCTATAAAGATGCCGGAAACGTACTCAAAATCCTATGTGAAAAAGGATACCGTATAGGTGTAATTGCCAACCAGTCGACAGGCACTGAAAAACGACTTGAAAGCTACGGCTTGATGAAATATATACAGCTTGTTGTAGCTTCTGCCGAAGAAGGAGTTACCAAACCTGACAAAAGAATATTCGATATAGCACTAAAGCGAGCAGGATGCAGTCCGTCCGAAGCAGTAATGATCGGTGACAGAGTGGATAATGATATAATTCCCGCTAAAGAAATGGGAACGATGACGATATGGGTGAGGCAAGGCTTCGGCAAATATTGGACGATTTCTGACGAGAGCGAAAAGGCTGATTTTACGGTGGATAACCTATCGGAGCTTTTGGACATTTTTCGATAAGACTTAGGCGGAAATATTGCAAAAGTCTTAAGCACTATGAATGAAAGAAAGGTTGTGTACTATGTTTAGCAAATTAAAACATCGGCTTGACAGGAAAAGCAAATGGGTGGTTGCGCTGTTGGCAACGGCGATACTGCTCTGTGGGTTTACGGGGTGCGAAAGAAGTACTATTCCTGATGGTTCTGAGATATCGTACAGCGAAACGGGTTTTGACATTGAACGGATACGAAAAAATGTAATTGTTGACGGACAAGCGATCGAGATACCCATAAAGCTGAAAGAACTGCCTAAGGATTGGACATATGAAACTTCTGCTAATCGATTTGCGGAGGATAGATGTCACGTTGAAGTCAAGGACAAAAATGGCGATTTGCTTTTTAGCTGCGGAGCGGAAAACTACAAAGAGTCCAAAAAGGGTGACAGTAGGATTTTTGATGCTCCTTTTGAGAATGACAAATGTTCGGTTGACGGCATAACTCCATTTAAAACAACTAGAGAAGAAATCGTCGAAAGGTATGGTGAAGCAACAAGTATAAAAAATTTTAACAGTAAAAAATATGAAGGCTGGCAGGAATATAGATATGGTTCTCTCGAGGGAAAAACCTCGAATGATTGGCACGGTAAATGCCTTATTGTTACATTTAACGAGAAAGGCATTGTTGATTGGGTTACCATTGTTTATACAGACTGAAAATGACGCCTAAGAAAAGTATATAAACGACTGGGCAAGCCTTGAACGTTCTGTAATGCCGGCAGGCAGAGTCGAGGGCAAATCAGAATTATTATCTGAGTTGATAAAGCAGGGTGTAATAACCGAAGAGCAGGCAAATAACTACAGAGACCGAAAAAACGAACTCCGTTCAGACTTATAAATGCAGAAACAGAATTTAAAACAACCATTATAAAAATCCGTGTCAGGCGACACGGATTTTTTCTGTTATAGCTGTCTTTATATGTGCAAGACCGTTTGCGATAAGGCACTGTCCGGGGTAATAGAGGGCAAGGCAGAAATTCGAGAACGGGAAATCTATTTTTGAGAAGTACGCCATCAGGAGCATTATATCGGATATAAGGAACAGCACGCTGCCGAGCGCAAGTATAAGGTTGAATCTGTTCTTTATGCGGATAAAGTTCATTATTGCTTTGCCTGTCATAATGCAGATTATAACTGCGTATGAAATGCCGATGATTTTCATAAGCGACGAGCCGAAGTCAAGAAGCGGTGAGAACATCATAAACAGCACTATGGGGATAAATATTATAATTGCGGGGATAAAGTCCGTGGGTCGGGGCTTTTGCATCAGCGAATATGCTATGAAATAACAGATATGACCTAAGGCGAAAATCGCCGCTCCTGCGATGAAATTTAAGTTTATCGCTATATCTGCGCTCATTGCGAAGAATACGCCGACGGTCAGTATTACTGACGGCAGTTTTTTATCGGGGAAGTATTTCAGGGCGTATATCAGGTTTACTGCGGCGGCAAGCATAAAGAAAACGCTTGCGGTTATTTTTATCGGGTAGAGATGAGTATTTATCAGAGCTGTATCGCAAGCAAGCGATAAGCCGAGAAAAATAATGTTGAGCGGTAAAACGAGTTTTTTCATATATTTGTTTCCTCAGTCTGATTATTCAGTTCGATATTGATTTTTCTTGTGTATCGGGATAGCGGATATTCTCCGTCGTGGGATTCTCCGAAAAAGTAAGCGGACATATTTCCCGCCTGCGTAACTCTTGTAACTCCTGCACAGAGCAACAGGTCGGTAAGTTCTGCTCTGTCAGCCTTGCCGCAGATAAGCCCTGCGGTCTGCAGAAAGCCTTTTGCATTTCTCAGTGTACGCATTATGTTCTTTCTCGGGAGCCTTTTTACAAGCACATTGCACATCATAGGCGACAGTTCAAGTTCAAAGTCGTCTTTTATGATAAGGCTGCAATTCTTACCGTAAGATACGTCGGGAGAAATTTGCCGTATCCCGATTGCCTGTTCAAGACGGGCGGAGTAGCTTATGAGCGTATCTCTCGCCCGTGTGCCTATAGAGGTGTTCCTGTGTTTCCCGACTGCCGCTTCAAGATACGGAAGGAACATTTCGCAGAATCGGGTGAGCTCGGTTTTATCATCGGTGTCAATAAACACGGTCTGGCAGGAACTGCAGAGCAGCTGCTTTGTAGAGGCTATATGCCCGGCAAGAGCCGAAAATTCATCTGTATGGTTTGCGTAATCGGAAATGTAGCAGAAGCCGAGCTTGTGTCCCCATTCAATCAGCTTAACTCCCGGCGGAGCAAGTGAACGCACTGCTTTTACGGCTTCAGTACCGCCCCATACCACTATGCCGTCGGCAAAGCCTGCAAGCGTCTGGATGGTACGCACATCGCTTGACGGGGTATCAAAGACATATATGTAGCGTGACAGCAAAGGCTCATATTTGCAAAGTCGCTTTATTATGCGGATCGACAAGCCCTTATCGGCGGACGGAAGCTTCAGTATATTGATATTGCCTGCAAGAAGCCCTTCTGCAACGCTCATCACGGGTAAGCCGTCGGCATTTCCTGCGGCTATGTGGAACAGAACGCCGAGAGGTTTTGTCTGAATTTTTATTTTCGGAGTGATGCCGTTCGGAGAACCGATAAAGCCGTCTGAATCTCCGAGTTCGGTTTTCAGCCTGTATTCAAGATTTTCACGGCTGAGGCAGGCGAGTATAAGCTGTTTATAGTAACTTACATTTTCAACGTCAAGCGCTGAGAGCATATCGTCAAAAGCACCATTTTCTATATCCGTGCTGATTTTTTCGGCGGCAAGCATGACCTGCTTAGCAGAAAGCCGACAGTTTCCGAGAGTGTCGCATATTCTGTCTTCAAAACGGGCTAACAGCTTGTCGCACATATCGTTTTCGTATATTTCGCCATCAAAGAAAATCATACGTTCACACCCTTTATTATCTCTTCTGCGCCTGCCGCACAGGTCTTTATATCCTCCGGCGCAACTCTGCCGACAATTTCAAGAAACGGCGTTTTCAGTCCGCAGGAACATTCGCTTCCGTTATGGAGTATGCCGAGGTCATCTGTCATTACGGAAAGCACCGGGGTAGCTTTAACCATAGGAGTTATCAGGTTTACAAGTCCTGTCTTGCCGTTTTCAAGCGGTTTTAACGTATCGACATCTCTGATTATAACTCTGCTGTAAGCGGGAACGTGGAAGTGATGTTCCTTGCAGTCGCAGTATAAAATCGGATGCTCTACCGCTCCGAAAAATTCGATAATATCGTTTTCCTTTATGCCGAGTACCTTTTCGGCAAGGCTGTAAAAGGAATTTTTGTCGGCTTGCTCAGCATAGAACTGTTTCCAGCCGCCGCCGAGCATTATGCGTGAGCCTTTCGGCATTTTAAGATAAATTTTACGTTCGTCCATTATTCTCAGCAGAAAATAAGTATAAGCCGGAAACCCCATGAATCTTGTCGGGAAACGTGAACGTGAATGCCTGACAATAAGATCTATAATCCTGTCAAAGTCGGGGGAATAGCCGCCTTTTTTATATGTCAGGATATAATTGCGGCTCAGTGCAGGAGCGAAGAATGTCGCACCGAAAGCCGTCTTTGTTACGGCGGTCTTGTTTCCTCTGTGGTGCTTGTAACCCATAATGATATAGTGGCACGGAACGGGAGATAACAGATTTCTCAGCTTTGATACACGCATAACCATTTTAAGTCCGCAGAGAAGACCGCCCGTGTCAAAGGCTATCGTGCTTTTCCTGCCGCTTGTGCCGGAGGAAGTCGCTTTTATAAGCGGAATACAGCCTTTATTGAAAATCTGCTTTTTCTTGAACAGCAATGTGGGTATCACGGGAAGTCCGGACGCATCCGAGGGAGAGGATATACCGAGATTTTCGCATATTCTGCGGTAGTCGTCACAATGTGAAATGCAGTAGGAGAAATTTTCTTTTACGGCTTTGGTGAACAGTTCGTCGGAACTATCGGAATACGGGTCTTTTACCCAAAAGAGCAATCGTCTGTATTTCATCGGTCTTCCTCCGCTGTTTAAATACTTAATATAGTAAAATGATAACATAAATAGCACGGCGTGTCAATAAACGGTAAAACAAATGTGGTTTACTTAATTACCGTGTAACCTGTTACATTACCTTGCTGATAATTTCGTGTGAAAACGGCGTAAAATTATCGGAAATCTGTAGACAATGACGATTATTTGTGATACAATAATAATAAGACCCGTTGCAGAGGTTTTTGTTTTGCAAATACAAGTAAACGATTACTCAAAGCGTAAGCGGTACATAACAAAAAATGCGGCGGTATTATGACAGATTTATAAAGCAGAGAATAAACTGCACAGAAAGGAATTTTTGCTATGAAGAACATACCCGATGTAAAGCTCGGAATTGCGGCAGTAAGCCGTGACTGTTTTCCCATGAGCCTTTCAGCTTCAAGATGTGAGGCTGTTGTAAAGGCATGTAAGGAGATCGGTGTTGACGTATTCAAATGTCCCACCACTATCGAAAGCGAAACACATATGATGCAGGCTCTTGAGGAGCTTAAGGGCGCAGGCTGCAACGCACTGGTCGTATACCTCGGAAACTTCGGTCCCGAGTCGGCTGAAACACTGCTTGCAAAGTACTTTGACGGTCCTGTAATGTTCGTTGCTGCGGCAGAGGAAACACAGGATAACTTAGTAGGCGGCAGAGGCGACGCTTACTGCGGCGTACTGAATGCAAGCTACAACTTAGCACTCAGAAACATCAAGGCATACATACCCGAATACCCTGTAGGAACAGCTACAGAGGTTGCAGATATGATAAAGGAATTTATCCCTGTTGCAAGAGCAGTTATCGGTCTTAACAACTTAAAGGTTATCTCATTCGGTCCTCGTCCTCAGGACTTCCTCGCTTGTAACGCTCCTATAAAGCAGCTTTACAACCTTGGCGTTGAGATTGAAGAGAACTCGGAGCTTGACCTTTATGCCGCATTCAACGAGCATAAGAATGACGCAAGAATCCCCGAAGTTGTTGCAGATATGGAAAAGGAGCTTGGTGACGGCAACAAGATGCCCGGTATCCTGCCCAGACTTGCACAGCTTGAGATCACACTGCTTGACTGGATGGAAGCACATAAGGGAAGCAGAAAGTACGTTGTATTCGCCAACAAGTGCTGGCCCTCATTCCAGACACAGTTCGGCTGTGTTCCCTGCTATGTAAACTCAAGACTTACAGCAAGAGGAATCCCCGTAGCGTGCGAGGTTGATATTTACGGTGCAATCAGCGAATATATCGGCACCTGCATTTCAGAAGACGCAGTTACACTGCTCGACATCAACAACTCTGTTCCTGCAGATATGTATGTTGAGTCTATCAAGGACAAGTACAACTACACACTCAAGGATACATTCATGGGCTTCCACTGCGGTAATACGGCTTCATGCAAGCTGACAAGCAAGACTATGAAGTATCAGCTTATCATGCACAGAGGTCTTGAGCCTGATAAGGAGCCTGATATCACAAGAGGTACGCTCGAGGGCGACATCGTTCCCGGCGACATCACATTCTTCCGTTTACAGAGCACGGCAGACGCTAAGCTGAGAGCTTATGTTGCCGAGGGTGAAGTTCTCCCTGTTGCTACACGTTCATTCGGCGCTATCGGCGTATTCGCTATCCCCGAAATGGGAAGATTCTACCGCAACGTTCTTATCAAGAAGAACTATCCTCACCACGGTGCAGTAGCATTCGGTCACTACGGCAAGGCTATCTTCGATACACTGAAGTATCTCGGCGTTGAGGATCTTGAATTCAACCGTCCCGCAGGTATGCTGTATGACGGTGAGAATCCTTACGCTAAGTATTGATTTAACGGACGGCAATACGAAAGTTGATATAGTATAGTAAAATCCCTGAGAGCTGAGGCTCTCGGGGATTTCTTTTTGGACTGTAAATTTTCAAAGTAAGTTCCACTTAAATTTCCGATGTGAAACTTTCTTTAGAAATTTGCGAATTTTTGAAAATTTATCGCAATTACTTGAATTTGTGGTGCAAAAGTGGTATACTAATAATACTTTCCTTATTGGACGAGCACAATTTGATGCACATTAGCATATATTTAATTGTGCTTTGAATATTATGCTAAGAGGACTTGAGTATGTGTGTATATATTGGTATTGAAGATTTAGTTGCTAATGCTTTTATTGAACTGGTTGAAAAGTCTCAAAAAAAAGAAGTATTGTTCAGTCAAATAAGCAATTATGGCGCGACCGTAGTAAAAATACTTTCTGCCGAAGGAAAAAAGGCTGTTCTTGTTTTGTCAGAAGAAAAGACTAATGTATTTTTACATGATTATTCTGAATATTTTGAGTTGTTTGATTCAAATGAAGGTGAAGGCTTTCGATTAAAACAAGGCGTTACTGTAGATCAACTTTGGGAAAATTTCCGTGGATATCTATCTCTTGATGTAATGATGGCTTTCATGGATGCCGCATCTATAAAAGAATTGGGTGTGGAGCCTATTGCGAAAGTACAGAGTGTTTTATGAAAAGGTTCAAAGACCCAATATATGGGTATATAGAGATTGACGAATTTGTAGCTAAAAATATTATAGATACCGCTGAATTTCAAAGATTACGCCAAGTCATTCAAACCAGTTATTCGCCATTATATGCCTCTGCTGTTCATAATAGATTTGTACATTCTTTAGGAGTATACCACTTGGGCAAAATAGTAACTTCAATTATCAAAAAGCCCAATGAGATGCTCGATTCCTCACTTGATTTTGAGCGATACAAAACAATATTTGAATATGCTTGCATACTACATGATGTTGGACATGCTCCTTTCTCACATACAGGTGAGTATTTCTATTTAGATGATGGTTCGTCCAGAAATGAACTCCATAAAGAAATTTTAAACCTAACTTCTGATTATTCATTGAAAGATGAAATAGAAAAGCGCAAGTATAGTGCAGCTCCACATGAATTGATGAGTGTAATTGTGGCATTAAAGATATTTGATTCATTGTTTGAGAACAATGAGGAGCGTAGCTTTTTTGCAAGGTGTATATTAGGCTATAGTTATTTTAATGACATTAGCCTTGATAAAAGCTTTTTGAATTGCATGATATCAATGCTCAATTCTTCGCTGATTGACGTTGACAAGCTTGACTATTTAATTCGCGATGCATACATAACAGGATTTGATACGGTTGCTATTGATTACGAACGCCTTTTAAAAAGTATAAAAATTATCAGTAAAGATGATGAATGTAAGCTTGTTTTTTCTAAATCTGCGGTAAGCATAATAGAAAATGTTGTGTTTGCACATGATGCTGAAAGAAAATGGATTCAAAATCACCCTGTTGTTCAGTATGAAGCATTTATTTTAAAACATGCTATGGAAAAACTCAATAACGATTATTCGCTTTTTTGCTACGAAGCTCTTTCTAAATCAGGAAAACATTTGAATGACAACTTTAAGATTTCGTTGTTATGTGATGGTGATGTTATTTTTTTAATGAAAAATTGTTTTGATGACAATCTGATTGAAGAATATTTCGATCGAAACAAAAGACGTCATCCGTTATGGAAATCAGAATCGGAATATAAAGCTATTTTCAAACCTTTCTCAAGAGACAATTTCGAAGAACTTGAAAACGAATTCGAGGAATTAGCTAAATATCTGAACTTTATTAATATGTCATCCGTAATAAATCAACAGGCGCTTTTGGCATCAAAAGAGGATATTGCTAAATCCGAAACAGAACTTAAAGATAAAAACATTAAGGATCGAACATTAATTAAAAGAATAGAGAAACAAATAGAACAAAAAAAGAAACACCTTAAATGGCTATCGTGCTTTAAAGATTTTTCCGAAAAGCAAAAAATTGATTTCGATTTTGTAATTATAAAAGCCGACCAATTTAATAGCGGATTTGGTAAAGTGGCATTCGATGAATTGGAAATTTATTTCCCTGAATTATCTACTACCTTAAAATTTAAAGAAGTAGCGAATGCGCTGTCTTCGAAAAAAAGCGCACGAGATAAATTCTATTATATCTTTTGTAGAAGAAAAACAGATGAGCCCCTTGATGTAAAAAATCTCGCATATAGTTTAAACCGTTTAGCTATTGATGGTTGCTACTGATTTCATTCATTTTATATTAAAGCCTTATTGGTATAAGAAAACCAATGAGGTTTTAATTTTTTTGGCTCTTTGTCAATAGCTGGGACGCGAAAAAATAGTCAGTATTTTCTATGATTTATGCGTCTGTACGAAAGCGCGTTCAGGATAGAGGGTGTCACGCTATTCAATTCTTTCTACCGTGCCGTTATGATATATTCAGTCATCATCGAAAACAAAAGCGGTGGCTGTACTATCGAGTATGGTAGCAGTTAAGGACGCTCGACATTTTCAATATCAACAAGGAACTGCACCGAAATATCTGTAAGCTTCGAAACTTTTTTACAATTATATTCATTTCGTTTACGCGGCTCGGCCATTTTTGCTCATATTTCTATAATTATTCTAATTTATTTAGCTATATTTTCAATAGGATCATATATTTTTAAGGAAAATCGGGCGGCGAATATAAGTTGCAAATTAACAAGAAAACTTCGCCGTCAATGCAACTTACGCATATTGCCAATATTGAGAAAGGCGAAATGTCAGCGGCAACCTGCCGCACGGCGAATTGTCAGCGGCGACCCGCCGCACTTGCAAAAACGGGGGATTTGTGGTACAATAAAACTAATTATTGACTAAAGTTTCGCTGTACAGGGGAGTACGGCGGTTGAAAGGATAAAGCTGATGGCAAAGAAAAATTATGACGATAACAGTCTTAAACAGCTGAAAGGACCCGATCAGGTACGACTGCGCCCCGGCGTTATATTCGGCTCGGACGGGCTTGACGGCTGTTGTCACTCCGTGTTCGAGATACTTTCAAACTCGATAGACGAGGCGAGAGAGGGCTTCGGAAAGAAGATAATCGTTACACGCTTCCTTGATAAAAGCATTGAAGTGCAGGACTACGGCAGAGGTATACCGATAGACTTCAATAAAAACGAGGAAAAGTACAACTGGGAGCTTGCCTTCTGCACACTGTACGCAGGCGGTAAGTACGACAATAACAGCGGTGATAACTACTCATACTCGCTCGGTCTTAACGGTCTTGGCCTTTGCTCGACGCAGTTTGCGGCTGAGTATATGGAGGTCGAGAGCAATAACGGAACGTGGATATACGACCTGAGATTCGAAAAGGGATACAACGTTGAAAAGGAAGAAAGAGGCTTCCGCCGTCACCAGTCGGACGGAACAACGGGTACAAAAATCAAGTGGAAGCCGGACCTTGATGTATTTACGGATATTGACGTACCGTTTGAATATTTTGACGATGTTCTGCGCAGACAGGCGGTAGTAAATGACGGGCTGACCTTTGTGCTGAGAAACGAAGTGCGTGACGAGGAAACAGGGGAAACTCACTTTGAAGAGCATATCTACTGCTATGAAAACGGCATCAGCGATTATCTGAAAGAAATCGTAGGCGATACCGCACTCACTACCGAGCAGGTATGGAGCGCACAGCGTACAGGTAAGGACAGAGAGGACAAGCCGGAATACAAGGTGAAGATGAAGGTCGCTTTTGTATTTTCAAACAAGGTACAGCTTATACAGCATTATCACAATTCAAGCTGGCTTGAGCACGGTGGAAGTCCCGACAAGGCTATGCAGGCGGCATTCACAAATCAGATAGACGGCTGGCTGAAAGCCAACAGCAAGTACAACAAGACCGAGGGCAAGATAAAATTTACCGATATTGCCGACTGCCTCGTGTTTATATCTTCTAACTTCTCAACGCAGACAAGCTATGAGAATCAGACGAAAAAGAGCATAACCAATAAATTTATACAGGAGGCTATGACCGACTGGCTGAAGCATCAGCTTGAAGTGTACTTCCTTGAAAATCCGGATGAAGCGGTCAAGATATGCGAGCAGGTGCTGATAAACAAGCGTGCCCGTGAAAATGCCGCAAAGGCAAGAGATACAATAAAGAAACAGCTTTCTGGCAAGATAGACCTTGCGAACAGGATACCTAAGTTCGTTGATTGCAGGAGTAAGGACACGGCAAGACGTGAGCTTTATATAGTGGAGGGTGACTCGGCTTTAGGTGCTGTAAAGCAGGCGAGGGACGCAGACTATCAGGCGGTAATGCCTGTGAGAGGTAAGACGCTCAACTGCCTTAAGGCAAGCTATGACAAGATATTCAAGAGCGAAATCATCACGAACCTTATGAAGATACTCGGCTGTGGTGTTGAGGTAAAGGCAAAGGCGAACAAAGACCTTTCGACTTTTGATTTAAATAATCTCAGGTGGGAAAAGATAATAATCTGTACCGATGCGGACTATGACGGATACCAGATAAGAACGCTTATTCTTACTATGCTGTACAGACTTGTTCCGACCGTAATAGAAAAGGGCTTTGTGTATATCGCAGAGTCGCCGCTTTATGAGATAAACAGCAAGGATATGACCTACTTTGCCTATACAGAAGCGGAAAAACAGAGGATACTTGCCGATATAGGCGAGCAGAAGTATAAGATACAGCGTTCAAAGGGTCTTGGTGAGAACGAACCGGAAATGATGTCGCTTACCACTATGAACCCCGAAACAAGACGGCTTATAAGAGTAATGCCGGAGGACGCACAGAAAACTCAGGAGATATTCGAGCTGCTGCTTGGCGATAACCTTGACGGAAGAAAGGACTATATCCGTGACTACGGCTATAAGTACCTTGACGATATAGATGTATCTTAAGCGGAGGATATATGGAAATTAACAGGATAGAGGTAATATCTGCCGTAGTGTCGGAGATGATAGCGACACTGCCCGAGGGAAGACGGCAGAAGGCATACATTCATCTTTTCGGCACGGCGCAGACGGCAGGGCTTATCGCATTGCGCAGAGGTGTGAACGCAGAGCTTGCGCAGATAAGCGGACTGCTCCACGACTACCGTAAATATCTGACGGGCGTTGACGAAAAGCACGCAGAGGAAAGCGCTGACGCTGTAATGCCGATACTGGCGAAGACGGGGCTTTTCAGCGTGTGCGAGATAGGCAATATCACAAGAGCGATAGCAAACCACAGCGACAAGGAAAATGTCGGGCTTCCGCTTGACGAGGTACTGAAAGACGCAGATATTCTGCAACACGTTTTACAGAATACAACGCTCCCCATAAGAGATAAATACGAGAAACGCTTTGAAAAGCTGAAAAAAGAGTTTTCGCTCTGAGCAGGGCATAAAGCTAAAAAGAGGTATAGATTTTGAGAAAAGGAAAGAACGAAAAGAGCGAGAAGAAGGTCGCTCCGAATAAAAACGCTTATATAGAGAGTGCAGGTATTGTCGAGAATCAGCCGATAACCGATACGCTGACCGAAAACTATATGCCGTATGCGATGAGCGTTATAGTTTCCCGTGCGCTCCCCGAAATTGACGGTTTCAAGCCGTCGCACAGAAAACTGCTGTATACAATGTACAAGATGGGTCTGCTTACGGGAGCAAGAACAAAGTCGGCGAACATTGTCGGACAGACAATGAAATTAAATCCGCACGGCGATATGGCAATATACGAAACGATGGTAAGACTTGCAAGGGGCAACGAGGCGCTTCTGCACCCGTATGTTGACAGCAAGGGTAACTTCGGCAAGGCATATTCGAGAGATATGTCGTTTGCGGCATCACGATATACAGAGGCAAAGCTCGACCCTATCTGTGCAGAGATATTTGCGGATATTGACCGTGATATAGTTGACTTTGTGCCGAACTACGATAACTCAATGACGGAGCCTGTACTGCTCCCCACAAGATTCCCTGCGGTACTGGTAAACAATAATGTCGGTATCGCCGTATCTATGGCGAGCAATATCTGCTCCTTCAATCTGTCGGAGGTATGTGAAACAGCCGCCGCACTTATGAAAAACCCTGAACACGATATTGTATCCACGCTTAAAGGTCCCGATTTTCCCGGCGGAGGCTTCATATTACAGGATGAGAACGAGCTTCGCCGTATATATGCCACCGGACGTGGAAGCGTAAAGGTACGCAGTAAGTATATCTATGACAAAGCGGCAAACTGTATCGAAGTGACCGAGATTCCGCCTACAACGACTATTGAAGCGATAATAGATAAGATAGTTGAGCAGGTAAAGCTGGGCAAGCTGAAGGAAATCTCCGATGTGCGTGACGAGTCGGACTTATCGGGCCTTAAGATAACTATTGATTTAAAGCGTGGGCAGGACAGCGAGGCGGTAATGAAAAAGCTGTTCAGGATAACTCCTTTACAGGACGTTTTCTCCTGCAACTTCAACATTCTTGTAGGCGGTATGCCGAAGGTCATGGGTGTTGCCGAGATTCTTGAGCAGTGGACGGATTTCAGAATCACCTGCGTAAAGAGAAAGACAAAGTTTGAGCTTGCAAGAAAGAAAGAGAAACTCCATCTGCTGACAGGTCTTAAGAAGATACTGCTTGATATAGACAAGGCTATAAAGATAATCCGTGAAACAGAGGATGACGCAGAGGTCGTACCGAACCTTATGATAGGCTTCGGCATAGACGAAACGCAGGCTGAATATGTTGCGGATATAAAGCTGAGAAATATCAACAAGGGTTATATCTTGAAGCGTATCGAGGAAATAGACAGCCTTAAGGAAGAAATAGCCGATATGGAGGATATTCTTTCTTCGGAGCGCAGAGTAAAGCAGATAATCATATCGGAGCTTGGCGATATAGCGAAGAAATACGGCAAGCCCAGAAAGACGATGTTCATCTACGGCACTGAGGACGAGGAGAACGAGGCGGAGGAGGAGATACCCGATTATCCCGTTAATCTGTTCTTCACTCGTGAGGGATATTTCAAGAAGATCACTCCGCAGTCGCTGAGAATGAGCGGAGAACAGAAGCTCAAGGAAAATGATGAGATAATCGAAACCTATGACGGCAGTAACCGTGCGGAGCTGTTGTTCTTCACAGATAAATTCCAGGTATATAAGGCGAAAGCCTGCGACTTTGAGGACGGAAAGGCGAGCGTGATGGGCGACTATCTGCCCGTAAAGCTGGAGCTTGACCCGGACGAGAGGATAATAAAGATGATAGCCGCAGAGGACTACAGCGGAACGCTTGTAATGTTCTTTGAAAACGGTAAATGTGCGAAGGTGCCTATGGCTTCGTTTGAAACAAAGACAAGGCGTAAAAAGCTGGCGAACGCATATAATGACGGCTCGCCGCTCGTATCTATGACGCTTATTGACGGCGACTGCGAGTTTATGCTAAGCTCGGACGCAGGCAAGGTCATGATATTCAACACCGTGCTTATCCTGCCCAAAGCGGCAAGGGATACGCAGGGTGTGCAGGTAATGAGGCTTACCAGAGCAAAGCTCAGATCTGCGGTTAAATACAAGGACGGTATGATAAAGGACGCAGACAGCTACAGGACAAAGACCGTGCCTGTTGCGGGTACGCTGTACGATGAGGATACCGACCAGCTCAAGTTTATGTAACGCATCGTAACAGCAGACAAAAAATATCAGAATTTAGAAAAATATTTTTATAAGTAAAAAAGGGGTCGCAGGGGCGAAGCCCCCGGCAGGGACTAGGGGCGGCAGCCCCAGCAATATAGCCCCTTCCCACGGGGAAGGGGTTTGGGGTTGGGGATAAAGGACTGGCGATATTTGTATAAGAGCAAGTTCTTTTATATAAGTTGAATATCCTTTAAACCTTGAAATTCACCCGCCACTGTGCTATACTTAAATTGCGTCTTTATAATGACGTGAGAGGTTATAATTCAGGCGGTCAGCCACAGTAAAAAGAGGTAGAAAAAATGCTCAGCGATATTGAAATTGCCCAGAACGCAAAAATGCTAAAAATAAAGGATATAGCAAAGGAACTCGGAATTGACGAGGAGGAGCTTATACCCTACGGTCACTACAAGGCGAAGATCTCACAGGAATGTATAGACCGTCTTGAAAGCAAAGAGGACGGCAAGCTGATACTTGTTACGGCTATAAACCCCACTCCTGCGGGAGAGGGCAAGACGACTACTTCCGTAGGTCTTGCGGAGGGTATGTACAAGATAGGTAAAAAGGCTGTACTTGCACTGCGTGAACCGTCACTGGGTCCCGTCTTTGGTATAAAGGGCGGTGCGGCAGGCGGAGGATATGCGCAGGTAGTGCCTATGGAGGATATAAATCTTCACTTCACGGGGGATATGCACGCAATCACTTCCGCAAACAATCTGCTTTGCGCACTTATAGATAACCACATTCAGCAGGGAAACGTACTCGGAATAGACCCCAGACGCATACAGATAAAGCGTTGTCTTGATATGAACGACAGAGCACTGAGAAACTGCATAATCGGTCTTGGCGGCAAGGTGAACGGCGTTCCGAGAGAGGATCACTTCCAGATAACCGTTGCAAGCGAGATAATGGCGATACTGTGTCTTGCGGACGATCTTGTTGATCTTAAGGCAAGGCTCAGCAGAATCCTTGTTGCGTATACTTATGACGGAAAGCCCGTATTCGCTTCTGATGTTGAGGCGGTAGGCGCAATGACAGCACTCTTAAAGGACGCTATCAACCCCAACCTTGTGCAGACGCTCGAAAATACTCCTGCTATCATTCACGGCGGTCCGTTTGCAAACATTGCTCACGGCTGTAACAGCGTAAGAGCGACTAAGCTTGCGTTAAAGCTCGGCGACTATGCCATAACCGAGGCAGGTTTCGGCAGTGATCTCGGTGCGGAGAAGTTCTTTGACATAAAGTGCCGTTACGCAGGACTTAAGCCCTCGTGTACGGTCATAGTAGCTACTATCCGTGCTTTGAAATACAACGGCGGTGTTCCGAAAACCGAGCTTACCGCAGAAAACACAGAGGCTCTCAGAAAGGGCATCGTAAACCTTGGCGCACATATAGAAAATATGCGTAAATACGGCGTGCCTGCAGTTGTTGCGATAAACCACTTCTATACCGATACAGAGGCTGAAATAGCCATTGTCCGTGAATACTGCGAGAAGATGGGTGCAAAGGTCGCATTCTCCGATGTATTCTTAAAGGGCGGAGAAGGCGGTATCGAGCTTGCAAACGCTGTTATAGATACAATAAACGAAAACGAGGGCAAGACGAATTTTGCTCCTATATATGACGAGAAGCTGTCCATAAAGGAAAAGCTAAGTATAATCGTAAGGGAAATCTACCGTGCGGACGGTGTTAATTACACAACGGGTGCGGAAAAGGCAATAAAGGAAATTGAAGCTATCGGCTTTGACAAGCTGCCTGTATGCGTTGCAAAGACGCAGTATTCCTTATCGGACGACCCGACAAAGCTCGGTTGCCCGAAGGGCTTCACGATAACCGTCCGTGATGTAAAGCTGTCGGCAGGTGCAGGCTTTGTTGTCGCACTTACTGGCGACATTATGACAATGCCCGGACTGCCTAAGGTTCCTGCCGCAAACAAGATAGATGTAAGCGCAGACGGCGAGATAAGCGGTCTGTTCTGATGGAACGGTTTATTTCAGATTCGCCCGAAGAAACGGTTGAAATCGGCAAAAAGATAGCCTCTTATCTGAAAGCCGGCGACTGTGTGCTTTATACCGGTGAAATGGGCGCAGGAAAAACGCACTTAACAAAGGGTATAGCGGAATATTTCGGCAGTACGGACGATGTTACAAGTCCGACCTTCGCTCTTGTGAACGAATATGAGGGCGATGTACCGATCTTCCACTTTGACCTTTTCAGAATAAACACGCTCGACGATCTGTACGCTATCGGATTTTTCGACTATCTCGACCGAGGCGGAATAATGTGTATAGAGTGGAGCGAGAACATACCTGAGCTTGCCTCGTATCTTGACGGCAGGTGCGGTGTGAATATCACTAAAACAGGGGATAATTCAAGAGTAATTGAATATATTCCGCAGGAGGAACTATGCTGATACTCGGTATCGACACTGCCGCCGCTCCTTGCTGTGCCGCCGTGTATGATACGGAAAAGGGACAGATACTCGGTAGTACGGTGATAAACAACAAGCTGACGCACAGCGTGACGCTTATGCCTGTCGTAAGGGATCTTGTCAGAAATGCGGAGCTTTCTATGGAGGATATAGGGCTTTTTGCAGTGGCGAACGGTCCGGGCTCTTTCACGGGACTCCGTATAGGCATATCGGCGGTAAAAGGGCTTGCTTTTGCATTGTCAAAGCCTTGTGCGGCAGTTTCAACGCTTGAGGCTATGGCGTATAATGTTACGGCTTATGACTGCGTTGTCTGCGCCGCAATGGACGCAAGGTGCAATCAGGTGTATGTTGCACTGTTTCGTGTAAATGGCGGCAAGGTCGAAAGACTGACCGAAGAGGAATGCCTTAAAACCGACGAAGCGGCAAGAATGCTGTCGGAATATGACGATAATATAATGCTTGTCGGCGACGGCGCATTTATAATGAAAAAAGCAACGGATAACGAGGGATTGGAAAATGTGAAGATTGCCCCCGATCCGTTAAGATACCAGACGGGCTACGGTGTATGCCTTGCGGCTGTAAACGCACCGCAGTTAACGCCCGAACAGCTTATGCCGATGTATCTTAAGCTGCCGCAGGCTCAGCGTGAGCTTATGGCAAAGAATGCTGAGGCATATAAAGAAAGGAAAGAATAAAAATGCTGGCAATAGGTAGCGACCACGCAGGATATGAGCTGAAGTGCGAGGTTAAGAAGTTCCTTGACGGGCTGGGAGTCGAATATATCGACTGCGGCTGTAACGGAGAGAGAGCGGATTACCCCGACATTGCAGAAAAGACCTGCGAGAAAATCAAAAGCGGAGAGTGCGACAAGGGCATTCTGATATGCGGTACGGGTATAGGCATCAGCATATCGGCAAACAAGATAAAGGGTATCCGTGCGGCTTTGTGCCAGGATTATTATACGGCAAAGTACACACGCCTTCACAATGACGCAAACGTTCTGTGCATGGGCGGCAGAGTAATAGGAGCGGGTACGGCTGAAGAAATAGTAAGAGTATTCCTGTCAACCGAGTTCGAGGGCGGAAGACACGCAGCAAGAGTTGACAAGATGATGGCGCTTGAAAATAAGTAAGTAATCAAAGTCTGCGGATTTTTCCCTATGAAAATCACGGCAGGGCTATAAAAAACTAATCCAACAATACATAGGGAGAAAAGAGAATGTTATGGCAAACGAGAAACTTCACATCTGTGACCACCCCCTTGTACAGCACAAGGTATCTCTTTTAAGAGATAAGAACACGGGCGCAAAGGAATTCAGAGAGCTTGTAAGCGAAATTTCAATGCTTATGTGCTATGAGGCAACGAGAGATCTTCCTCTTAAGAAGGTACAGATCCAGACTCCCGTAGCTATCGCAGAGTCAAATGTTATCTCAGGCAGAAAGCTCGCATTTGTACCTATCCTCCGTGCAGGTCTTGGTATGACCGAAGGCGTTATGGCACTTGTTCCTGCCGCAAAGATAGGTCATATCGGTATATTCAGAGGAAAGGGCGGATCGGATAAAACGGTCGCAAACGAGTATTACTGCAAGCTCCCGTTTGATATAAACGAGCGTGACGTAATAGTTACCGATATTATGCTCGCTACAGGCACGTCGGCTGTACACGCTATACGCAAGATCAAGGAAGCCGGCGCACATTCTATAAAGTTTATGTGCATTATCGCCGCTCCCGAGGGCATAGCCGCTATACACAAGGAATTCCCCGATGTAGAGATCTACTGCGGTGCGCTTGACGACGGTCTTAATGAGGATCTGTATATCACTCCCGGTGTCGGTGACGCAGGCGACAGACTGTTCGGAACAAAGTAAGCCAAATAAAATCATTGAGCCTGCCGCAATTGTGGCAGGCTCCTTTAAACCCGTGCGGCTAATTTTTGCGTGGCTGAAGCCCTGTCATAAAGCCGTCAAGTGCGGCGGAGCATATATCGCCGCCGACAATTCTGCCGCTGACGATGATAAGGTTCATTCTGATGTTATCAAGCGTGTTTCCGCTGTCATCGGTGTAATCGGTTATAATATATGTATATTGTACTGCGTCCTCGCCCTTATACAGCGATAAATCAAAGCCGCACTGCTTTTGCAAAGCATTGTAGTTTTCGTATAAGCTGCCGAATACGGCAGGGATAACGATATTCTGTACGGTTTCGCTGTCGGCGGATATGCTGTAGCCGAGCGTTTTTGCGTAATTTGCTCTGTCGCTGTATGTTTCACCGCATATTGCACTGCGGCGGCACATAACAAGAACGATAAGCAGTATAACGAAAAGAGCGGCAGGGATAACAAGCAAGCGGATAATTTTTCTGTGTTTCATTTTTCCTCCGTTATGTCAATTTATTGTCAGGGCGGTCGGTTGCGGGGACAGTCACTTGAAATTTACTAAAATCTATGCTGAAATATTCAGCAAAATGCTGAAATTTTAACGCAATCTTTAACACGTTTAAGTATTAATTGCAAAATTTCACTAAAATTATCCGCTTTCATTTGTGATTTGTAACAAATTCGAACGGAATTTACTTTATTCAAGGCTGAGATTTGGCTAAAATTTGTATAAATTGTACACAAAAAGGACAAAATTTAAATGCGTTTTATATGTGTTGGTGATTTTGCATAACGCAAGGCTTTGATATTTGGGTAATTAGGTACTATCATTTTCGGCTCGATTTTGTTAAAATATTAGCGTAAGGTTATTCTGCAATAAAACAGGAGGTCACACATAAATGGCAAGTTTATCTTTAAGAGGTATCTATAAGCGTTACCCCGGCGGCGTAGTAGCCGTTTCTGACTTTACTATGAACATCAAGGACAAGGAGTTCATTATCCTCGTTGGTCCTTCAGGTTGCGGTAAGTCAACAACATTAAGAATGATTGCAGGTCTTGAGGAAATTTCCGAAGGCGAGCTTTTCATCGGCGACAGACTCGTTAATGACGTAGCTCCTAAGGATCGTGATATTGCGATGGTTTTCCAGAACTACGCTCTGTATCCTCATATGACTGTTTTCGAGAACATGGCATTCGGCTTAAAGCTGAGAAAAGTGCCTAAGGATGAGATCAAGAAGCTTGTTGAAGAAGCTGCTAAGATCCTCGACATCGCACATCTTCTCGACAGAAAGCCCAAGGCTTTATCAGGTGGTCAGAGACAGCGTGTAGCTTTAGGTAGAGCTATCGTTCGTGATCCTCAGGTATTCTTACTTGACGAGCCTCTTTCAAACCTTGACGCTAAGCTCCGTGCACAGATGAGAACCGAGCTTTCAAAGCTTCACAAGAAGTTAGGTACTACATTCATCTACGTTACTCATGACCAGATCGAGGCTATGACGATGGGTGACAGAATCGTAGTTATGAAGGATGGTTACATCCAGCAGATCGACTCACCTATCAACCTGTATGAGAACCCCGTTAACAAGTTCGTTGCAGGCTTCATGGGTTCACCTCAGATGAACTTCATCAACGCTAAGCTTATCATGCTCAACGGCAAGTACACAGTTGAATTCGGTTCAGAAGATACAAAGACAACAAGAGGCAGAAAGTTCTATGTTGAACTGCCCGGTGCTAAGACAGATACAGAAGCTCTTAAGTACTATGTTGACAAGGAAGTTATCCTTGGTATCCGTCCCGAGAACATTCACGATGAAGAAATGTTCCTTTCAAACGCTAAGACAGGTATGATCGAAGCTACAGTAGACGTTACCGAAATGATGGGTGCTGAGTCTTACCTCTACCTCACATGCGAAGGTATCCCGCTGACAGCAAGAGTATCTCCCAGATGTACTGCTCGTCCTCAGGACGTTATCAAGCTTGCTCTTGATCCTAACAAGGTACACCTGTTCGATCCTAACGATGAGCATTCAATCTTAGTTTAATTGTTAAATAAGATTATTAATCCCCCGATTTTTGTCGGGGGATTTCAGTTTGTAGAAAAAGATTGTTTTTTAAAGAATAGTGAAATTTCTCTATCCCTACAAGAACGCTTTGTGGGCTTTGCGTCTCTGCAATCGTGGTCGTTTGTTGTCGGTGCGTCCTGCACCGACTTTGTTCGACCACTTGTATGCGTCCTTGCATAGAGCCTTTGGGCATACACGCCCGGCATCCGTGCCGGGCTGAGTGTGGGGCTGCCGCCCTCACCAAGCAAGGACGCTTGCAGTCAGCCACACAAAGCCACTATGCAAGGACGCATAATGACAGCCACACAAAGCCATTGCACGATGCAACGGCACAAATGGCTGTCAATGCACAGATGCAGCGACACCAACGACTGATGACCTGCATTGGGGCTACGCCCAAAGCAAGGAGGCTTTGGTTGCTTGCCAAAAGTTTTGCACGATGCAAAACCAGCAGAGCAAGCAACGCTAAACACCCATTTTCAAAAACATATAGGTTTATCGACAGTCTGTAATCCCCCGATTTTTGTCGGGGGATTTTTGTATTATCTTGTTATCTTGCTGTCAAACGGTCAGCGTACCGTTTTCGCTGATTTCAAGCAACAGTATCTGTTCTTCCTTGCCGGTATCGGCATTTATATATACGAGCATCTGTCTGCCGTCAGGAGATGTGCAGTGAAATTCATAGCAATAAAGCTCGTTTGTGCCTGCGGAAGGCACTACGGCAAGTGAGGTATCAGTAACTGTAAGCTCTGATGAGAGCTGTTTTCTTGCTTGCTCTGCGGTAATCTTCGGCTCGGGAAGATCACGCTTCTTGTGGTTTGTGATATATCCTCTGCCGTCAAAGCTGAGTATATCGCCGTTATCCATTGCCACGCCGACTTTGATAAGGTCGGTGTACATCGTTATATCGCCCTGTGTGCCTGCAAAGTTCACAAGGCAGACGTTGCCGTTTATCTCATAATAGGTGTCGGTTATGTGATTTATGCCGAGCATTGAGAGATATTCTTCAGCCTTTGCGACAGCCTCAAGAGCGGTGACAGAGCGAGTGGGAACACTTCTGCCGCAGAGCATATAGCTGAGATAACCTCCGTTTTTTGTCACGGCTATGGTGGTGCTGTCCTTTGTAAAGACGTAGGACGGCATTTTTCCTTGTTCATCGTTTTTGTCATCGTGTGACAAGCCGACAGTGCCGCAGGCTTTCTCGGCTTTTTTCAGTGCGTCCGAAATGGTGACCGCCGATGCGGATTTCAGCATTTCGGGATCTTTTTCGAGGATATGGTCGGAGAAGGGTCCGTCATATATAAGCGTCGGGTAGTTGTCATAGCCTTCTTCAAAATCGGTGAAGCCCTCCGTTATATAAGACGGCTCATCGCTGTTTTTCGCTTCCTGCACCTCTGTTGCGGCTTTTTCAAAGGATAATTCGCCGTTTGTTATGCGCTGTTCCACCTTCCACATATTGTCGGCAAGGCGGTCGGCGTATTCGCCGAGCGTTTTAAGCGATTTTCTGTCATCCTCCGTCAGCGTTTCTCCGTCGGAATAACGCTTTGCAAGGCTCTTTGAGAAGTTGCCTACCTGCGACAGAAATTTATAGGTGTTTTCAAGATGAAGCTCGGATACCGGAAGCTCGGCAAGTGAGGCTTTTGCTGTGGATGCATCGCTCCACAGCTTAGACGAAAGCTGTGTCATCATCTCCGGTGTGCCTGCATACATACCCTTGTAAAGCGTGTTCTTGATGTTGTCGATCTCGGCTGACAGATCCTCTACATTTCGTGTCATACTCTGCTCAAAGTTCCTTTTATAACGGACGGAGCTGTTCATATTCAGTGTGGCAGATATGCCTGCGGCAACCGATATGGCGGTAAAAAAGCTGATTATCCGCACAAAACAACGTTTTGAAATATACATATTATGTTCTTCCTTTCATAAAATCGGCGGTAATGCGTATACAAGGTTATTTTTTCATAAAAATTTCAGAATATACCCTGTTTTTTTATCGCAAAATGGTGTATAATTAAAACGATTATAGACAAGCGGGCAACGCCATATAGATAAGTGGGCGAAGTCCCAATGAAAAGGAGACGGAAATTTGATATATCTGGATAATGCCGCCACTACAAAGCCCTGCGAGCAGGCAATAAAAGCGGCTGAAGATGCCGCAAGAAGCTGTTTCGGCAATGTATCGTCACTACACAGGCTCGGTATTGAGTCCGAAAAGCTGATGAACAGTGCAAAGAAAACGATTCTTAAAAAGCTGGGGCTGCAGGGAGAAATATATTTTACATCGGGTGCGACCGAAAGCAACAATCTTGCGATAAGAGGAGTCGCAGACGCTTATAAACGCAGAGGAAATAAAATAGTGACTACCGCTATGGAGCATCCGTCCGTAGCAAGAACGATGGATCATCTTGAAAAGCTGGGCTTTGAAATAGTCCGTTTGTCGCCTAAGGATGCTATTGATAATTTCGAGCAGTATATTGCGGATAATGTCACACAGGATACTATACTTGTATCGTGCATGGCTGTAAACAACGAGAACGGCTTTAAGGTCGATACTGAAAAGCTGTACAGACTCGTAAAAAATGCGAACAGCGAAACTATCGTTCATATAGACGGCGTACAGGGCTTTTGCAAGGTGACGCTTAAGGGCGATCTTATCAGCCTTTCGGGCCATAAGATACACGGCTTTAAGGGCATAGGAGCAATGTACTGTGCGGATAAGATAAGATTCACTCCGCTTGTATACGGCGGAGGACAGCAGAAAAATCTGCGTCCGGGAACAGAGCCTACCGAGCTTATAGCGTCATTTGAGGCGGCTGTGAAGGCATATCCCACCGACCTTACACATTACAAGGAGCTGAACGGTTATCTGCGTGACAGGCTTTCGAAAATGGAGGACGTTTATATAAACAGCCCTGACAACAGCGTGTATAACATACTGAGTTTCTCTGTGCTTGGGGTGAGAAGCGAGATAATGCTTCATTCGCTCGAAGAAAAAGAGATATATGTGAGCAGCGGCTCTGCCTGTTCAAAAGGTAAGATAAGCTCGGTGCCCGACGCTTTCGGAATGAACAGCGAAAGAGCGGATAGTACTATAAGGGTAAGCTTCTCGATGGAAACAACAAAAGAAGACATTGACGCACTCTGCGATGAAATAGAAAACGGCATTTCACGGTTCAGACGTACAAAGAAAAGCCGCAGGAAAGGAAACATATAATGAACGAACTTATAATGGCAAAATACGGCGAGATAGCGCTGAAAGGGCTTAACAAAGGCACTTTTGAGGATATACTCGTAAAGAATATCAGAAGAAGACTGCGTCACTGCGGTAAATTTCATTACATGAGAAAGCAGTCTACCATATACATAGAGCCTGTGGGCGAATGCGACCTTGATGAAGTTATCGAAAAGCTGAAGGTAATATTCGGTATAGGCGCATTACAGCGTTGTGCGGTGTTTGAAAAGGATTTCGAGCAGATAAAGTCGCAGGGCGTACCTTATCTTGAAAATGCGCTTAAAAACGCAAAAACGTTCAAGGTTGACGCAAAGCGTTCAGATAAATCGTTCCCTATGAAAACTCCTGAAATACAGGCGGAGCTTGGCGGCGCTATACTTGAAGCGTATCCTCACCTGTCTGTAGACGTTCATAATCCCGAAATTACCGTAATGTGCGAGATAAGGGACAAGGGTGCGTATGTCAGTGCCGAGCGTATAATCGGTGCGGGCGGTATGCCTGTAGGCAGTTCGGGCAAGGCTCTGCTTTTATTGTCGGGCGGTATCGACAGCCCTGTTGCAGGCTATATGATGGCAAAGCGTGGTCTTATTGTGGACGGTATTCATTTTGTAAGCCCTCCGTATACATCCGAGCGTGCGCTGATGAAGGTTGAAACGCTCTGCGAAAAGCTGACAAGCTATTGCGGAGATATAAGATTCTACTGCGTTCCGTTTACGGAGATACAGGAAGCGCTGAGGGATAACTGCCCCGAAGAATTTTTCACAATAATTATGCGCAGACTTATGGTGAAAATCGCCAACATAATTGCCGAAAGAAACGAGTATGGCGCACTTGTTACAGGCGAAAGCGTGGGACAGGTGGCAAGTCAGACGTTAAAGGCTATACAGTGTACCGATGCCGCCGCAGAATATCCGGTATTCCGCCCTGTTATCGGTATGGATAAGAAGGAAATTATAGATATAGCACGAAAGATAGATACGTTTGAAACATCGACCCTGCCTTATGAGGACTGCTGTACGGTATTTACGCCGAAGCACCCCAAGACACGCCCTGTGTTTGACGAGGTCATAAAGGCTGAGCAGTCGTTTGACTTTGCACCTCTCATAGAAAAGGCTGTAGAGGGTACAACGGTAAAGCTGTTCAGAATCGAGAGCAAGGAAGAACAGGAATAAGCCTTGAATTTTAAAGGAGATGTGGCATTATGAGCCGTATCGGAGAGCTTCAGCTCGATATTGACAAAACTGCCGGAAATGTAGTACAATTATTAGTTAGCAAGGGAAAGAAAATAGCCTGTGCGGAGAGCTGTACGGGCGGTCTTATCAGCGCCGCAATAACTTCCGTAAGCGGTTCTTCAGCCGTAATGGATATGAGCATCTGCACCTATGCTATAAGCGCAAAGGAGCGGTTTATAGGCGTACCTGCCGCAATAATAGATAAATACGGTGTTGTCAGCGCCGAAACCGCAGCGGCTATGGCTGAAGGGGTAAGAAAGACGGCAGGAAGCGATATAGGAATATCGGTAACAGGCATAGCAGGTCCTACGGGAGCAGAGCCGGGCAAGCCTGTCGGTACTGTATATATCGGGCTGAGCGTGGCAGGAAATACGCTGGCACGGCTTGCTTTTACCGACCCAATGCTTGCAAAAGACGAAAATGCAAGAGAATATATAAGAAAAAACACGGTGCTTACCGCTTTGCAGTGGGTTGCCGAAAACATATAATAAGAGCAAGAGAAAACACACAAGCAAGGAGACTGTTATGGAAAGCGATAACAAATTTGAAAATGATACAGGCGGCATGTCTGTTGATGAGATAATCGCAGATATTGACAGAAAGACAGCAAACGCAGCGGCGCTTGAAGAGAACTCGGTAGGCATTACGCCGGAGGGCGAAAATGAGATGTCAGACGAACAGGTCGCAGTCAGTGCGGACGAAGCCGATACTGCCGCCGAACATATACCGGTCGATGATGAAAGCACGATAGACGAGCTTTCGGGCGTCGATGAAATGTCAGACGGTCAGGAGGCACTTGAAGAAAAAAGCGCCGAATTAGCCGAAGAAGCAAACGTTGATGCGACAGCAAAAACAGAGAAGAAACCTAACTTCTTTTATCGCCTTGTAAGAGGCGTTATCCCGTGGAAAGGCGACGATACCGGACTTGTAATAAGAAAAATTATATTTATAGTGGCATTTATAGTTTTTCTGGCGACGGCTATACCGCTTCTTGCGGATATACTTTCTATGTACAAGGACGAGCAGGTAAGCAAGGGTATTTCGCAGATGTATCAGCTTGATGCCAATACGGATGTTCCCGAAAATAACAAGGATATACTTCCCTCGTTCAAGAAGCTGCTGGAAATAAATCCCGACACAGTGGGATATATAAAGATAGACGGTACTCTTGTGGATTATCCCGTTGTAAAGGGAACCGACAACGATTATTATCTTACCCATGACTTTTATAAGAACGAAAGCCGCAGCGGTACGGTAATGATGGATTACCGCAACAAAGTGACGGCTGACGGTCACTCGGGCAATCTGGTGCTGTACGGTCACAATATGGCGGTAGGCACATTCTTTGCACCGCTGAACGAATACTGGCGTACAATGTACGATTCGTATGACGAGCCGAGCAAGTCTTTCTACAAAGAGCATCCCGTTATAAGATTCGATACATTATACGAGCAGGCGGAGTGGAAGGTTTTCGGCTTCGGCATATTCAATGTTGCCGAGTCAAGAGGAGAAGTGTATGAATATAATCAGAAGCTCGATTTCACCTCCGAAGACGATTTCAACGATTATATCATAAATATAATGGACAGAAGCGATATTTTCACTGATGTCGATTTAAAATACGGTGATGATATACTTACGCTTTCAACGTGCTGCTGGCCTTACGAGGGCAGTGGTGACACAGTAAGACTTGCGATATTCGCAAGGAAGATAAGGAAAGGTGAAAGCGACAGCGTTGATGTGGAAAAGGCTGTGGGAAATCCTTATGTAAGGCGCTGGCAGTGGGTATACGACAAGGTAAGCGGAGGATATGACTGGTTCCAAAGCACATGGGACAGAAGAAAGCTGTTAAGCTACGATGCGGAAGACGCAAAGCGTGACAACTATTCCTTCCCGGATAAGACAGACTGACACTAAGCCCGGTCACGTTAAATATAAGGAGCATAAATGACAACATACATGGAAAAGTATCCACGCCGTAACGGTGTGGCTGCAAAAAAGCCGGGTTTTTGGAAAAGGCTTATCAAGGGAATTATCCCGTGGAAAGGCGACAGTGTGGCGGCGGTCATCAGAAAACTGGTGTTTATAATCGCACTGATCATATTTCTTGCCACGGCTATACCGCTTGTTTCGGACGTATTTATGATGTTCCGTGACCAGTGGAGAAGTCAGGGAATATCAAACATATATATTCCCGACGGAAACAGCGGCGGTGCAAGTAAGGAAATACTTCCCTCGTTCAAGAAGCTGCTTGAAATAAATCCCGATACGGTAGGCTACCTCAAAATAGACGGTACGGCGATTGATTATCCTGTTGTAAAAGGAAAAGACAATGACTACTATCTCACGCACGATTTCTACGGAGAAAAGAGCAAGAGCGGTTCTGTAATGATGGACTGCAACTGTGTGGTTTCTCCGGACGGAAATTCGGGCAATATGGTGCTTTACGGTCATAATATGGCTGTCGGCACGTTCTTTGCCTGCCTCAGCGAATACTGGAGAACGCTTTATGACAGCTACGATGCGCCGTCAATGCAGTTCTACAAGGATCATCCGACCATAACGTTCAATACCCTTTATGAAGAAGCAGAGTGGAAGATATTCGGCATAGGGCTTTTCAATATCTATGAAGAATACGGTGAAGTGTACTATAATTACAATAACAAGCACGACTTTACTTCCCGTGACGACTTCAACAATTTTATAATTGATCTTATGGACAGAAGCGATATTTTCACCGATGTAGATATAGAGTACGGCGACGATATACTGACACTTTCTACTTGCTATTGGCCGTTCCGCTCGGATATGGACAATGTGCGTCTTGCGATATTTGCAAGAAAGGTACGTCCGGGTGAAAGCACCTATGTCGATGTAAGCAAGGCTAAGGTGAACACTTATGTAAAGCGTTGGCAGTGGGTATATGATAATATCGGCGGCGGATACGACTGGTCACAGAGCAACTGGGACAGAAGAAAGCTGCTCAGCTATACAGCGGAAGATGCGCAAAGGGACGGTTACACGTTTATTGATGACATAAACGACAGTGACGGAATATATGATTATAACAACGGCGACGGATATGATTATTGATATTGTCGCCTGACGTTGTGCGAGGCGGTGTGGCTTTGGAAGAACAGAATGAAACAAAAACGGCAAAACAGCCGGTCGTAAGCGGCAAGGTGCTGTGGGTGGCACTCGGTGCTTGTGTGGTATGGCTTGCGGCTGTCGGCGTAATGCTGATAATGAAGCTGACACAGCCGCCTTTGCCGCCGAATATGCTGGATTACACCTGTACGCTTGATGTTGACATACCTGCAGAGCCGGTTGTTCCTGAAAAGAAAAAGCCGTCAATATTGCCTGAATACCGTGAGATGTATGAAAAAAATCACGATATGGCAGGCTGGCTGAAAATAGAAGGTACCAATGTCGATTATCCTGTTATGCACGTCAAAGGGTTCGACCCTGAAAAGCCGATCGACTACGGAGAAGTGTATGATAAGAATATGTACTATCTGACGCACGACTTCGATAAGGAGTACAGCTATTCAGGAAGCGTTACGGCGGATTATTGCGCACATATCGGCAGTGATTACCGTTCACCGAATATCCTGCTGTACGGTCACAATATGTCAAACGGGACTTTTTTCCGTGATGTAAACAAGTTTGATGTTCTCTACTACGGCAGAGAGATGTATGATGAGCATCCTGTCATACAGTTTGACACTATATATGAAAAGGGCCTGTATAAGATATTTGCGATGATGCAGGTAAATGTCGAAAAAGCAGACGGTGAAGTATTCTACTATACGGCTGCATATACTTTCAAGAATAAAAAAGAATTTATTGATTACTACGCAAAGGTCCTTGACCGTAGCTTTATATACACACCGCAGGTAGATCTGAAATACGGCGATGAGGTGATTGCACTGTCAACCTGCGATTTTCCTTTCGGCAAGAGCAAGAATATAAGATATGTGCTTTTTGCAAGGAGAGTGCGTGAGGGAGAAGATCCTACAGTGGATGTATCTAAGACGATCATCAATTACGATCCGCTTTATTATGATTACTGGTACAGCGTAAACGGCGGTTCGTGGGGCGGAAGGAACTGGGATCCCGCACTTTTAAAAGGCTATAAGCCGAAGAAGAGCAGTTGATATAGTAATCCTACGGTAATTATCACAGCAAAAGGAAGGTTAGAAGATGCCTGATTACAAATCGGTCGTAGTATCGACCGCAGATAAGAAGAAAAAGAAGAAAAAGAAAAAGGAAAACGCCGCTTTAGCCATTGTCAAGGGTCTTATCCCGTGGAAAGGCGACAGCGTAGGCGAGATTATCCGAAAGATAGTTTTCCTTGTGTCGATAGTTGCTCTTTGCGTGGCAGTGCTTATAATTATTGATAAATATATGTTCGAGCCTGAAAGGCAGAGAAAAGAGTATCAGAGCAGCATATTACAGCTGGGAAACCACGAGCCGACCGCAGAGGAAATAGCCGAGCTTCCCGAAAAAGCCATAAACACCGAATATGCGCCTTTTTATGCGATAAATAACGATTTTGTCGGCTGGCTGAGCATAAAAGGCATAAATGTAAACTATCCTGTAGTACAGGGCGAAAACAATACCGAATATCTTGAAAAGGACTTTTACGGCAATTACAGTAAGAACGGTACTATTTTTGCGGATTATGAGAACGAATTCAAGAATACGGGCGAAACGTCCGCAAATACGATTCTTTACGGTCATAACCTGCGTACCGAAAACTTCTTTGCCGAAATAACCGAGTACAGACGAGTAAATCTTGACGAAAGCCTTGAGTTTCTGAAAGAGCATCCTGTGATCGAGTTCAATACGCTGTACGAAAAGGCAAAGTATAAGATTTTCTCTGTAATGCTTATCAATACGAGGGAGGAATACGGCGACGTGTTCAATTATCCCGCCATACTGAATTTTGCAAACAGGGATGAATTCAATTATTTCACATCCGAATGCCTTGACAGGAGCGAATTCTTCACAGGCGTTGATATGAAATACGGCGATAAGTTCCTTACGCTGTCCACCTGCGAGTTCGAGGTGGGTCTTTACGATATGCGTATCGTAGTTGTTGCGAGAAAGGTTCGTGACGGCGAGTCGGATTCGTTCACAGACAAGCAGATAGACAGCTTCAAGCGTAACCCCGACACGAAGCAGTGCCGGACGATAAGAGAGCTTTACTATTACGGCAAGGAATGGAGCGGAAGGTACTGGGATCCTGCGTGGATAGAAGGCTTCAAGAAGGATAGTTCGTTCAAGACGGAAAGCTCCGACTGATAAAAGAAAGCGGAAAATGTAACATAAAGGAGGAATTTAATGCAGAAGGCATCAATAGGAAAGATACTGCTCGCTCTCGTTATATCCTGCGTATACATTTACCTGTTCGGAATAGTTCAGGTCGTTCATGTAAGCGCAGACAATGAAAGAGAGATAGAGGTATCTATCCCTGAAGTGACAATATCTGCCGAAACCGAGAAAACTCCCGAAACTACAACAATTAAGCTGCAAGACGACAAAAAACCTACACTTGCCGATGTAAAGGCACAGACTACAGCAACCACCAAGGCGGAAACTACCACAACTACGGTAAAAAAACGCACACCCGCACCTGCGGCAGATAATACCGTTATAATCCCCGAAACAACAACTGTCACAACAACCACCACAGCGGCAACAACTGCCGCACCGGAAACCACAACGGCTGAAACAACATCTGCGCCGATACCGACGCCCGATAACAGCGGTGAGGAGCAGTTATCGGTATACGACCAGGTGACCGGCACATATTACACGGCAGGTGCAAGAGAGATAATTGCGAGAGCGGTAGTCGGCGAGATATGGAACGAGTTCCCCGATGAAGCGGTAAAAGCGCAGGCGGTAGCGGAATACACCAATATCAAAAAGAACAACGAAATGGGCGTCAGCCCCACGACAGCACTAAAAACAGACGTATATGACAGGATATACAAGCTGGTTGACGAGGTGCTGGGCGAAGCCATCTACTATAACGGCGAGATGATACAGTGTTCGTTCTTTGCGTCCTCGTGCGGCTATACCAACAGTGCCGAAAATGTATGGGGTGTTGATTATCCGTATCTCAGAAGCGTTGATTGTCCGCTTGACAAGACGACCGACCCTAACTGGGGCAGTACCGACAGCTATTCTTCGGATTATATAAAGAACGCTGTGCAGAATACACTCGGAATAGCACTCACAGGCGACCCGTCAAAGTGGTTTAAGATAAATTCAAGACTTGATAACAGGGAACACGGCTGGGTAACGTCAATTTCTGTCGGCGGTATGACAAAGGCAAACGGCAAGACAATAGACGGCAGAACGATAAGAGAAAAGGTACTCGGTTATTCGCTGAAAAGTGCGGCTTTTGATCTGAAATACGACAAAAACAGCGATAAGTTCATCTTTACGACCTACGGTCACGGTCACGGTGTGGGAATGTCGCAGTACGGCGCAAAGGCTCTCGCCGAAAACGGCTACACATATAAGCAAATTTTACAGCATTACTTCACCGGCGTGGAGATACATTAAGATTATTGCGAAAGGACATCGGGAGGTGTCCTTTTTATATAATTGACAGTGACGATATATTGTGATATAATACTGATATGTTTAATTTTACGGAGGAGGCATCATGAATACCAACACACGCAAAACCAACATCTTTATCACGATCGGAGCAATAACATTACTTGTTCACGCAATCGGATTTCTACTTCCGTGGTGCAATATGAACGGAGTTAAAGTTCAAGAGGGACTTGCATTTATCGCAGGCGGAAGCTGGGTCGCAATTGCTCTTTGTTTGGGTTTCGAGCTGTATTTTGCATTTGTCAGATGGCAGAGCAGAAAACTCGTGACAGTATGCAGGGCTTTGTCGGTCGGGGCTTCAATAGCGGCATTTGTAACCGAGATTGTTATAATATCCGATATAAAGATCGGTATGGCGAGTTTCGGGGTCGGAATCTACATTTGCATTATTACACTTGCGGTAAATATAATATGCTGCACGGCTGTATGCGTGCAGGCAATAAAAGACGGCACGGTACAAAAAGCGTGACGATAATAAAAGGACATCGGGAGGTGTCCTTTTATTGCTTTATAATAACCTCAGACTCAAAATCCGAAAAGTCGGATTTTAGCACGCATAACTGCGTGCTTACTGCTTCGCAGTGTCTGAGAACATTTTAACATTGATTGGTTTTGCTTTTGGCAAAACTGCGGCGTTCCGCCGCTGTGCCTTCGGCACACGCAATCATGTTATGATGCGGTTCGCCATTGACAAAAACGCTGTATAGTGTTAAAATAAAACGATAGGATTTTTTATCCGTTATTATAAATAATCTGAGTGTAAAGAAAAAGGAATGAAAGAAATGAGAAATCTGACGGGTGCAGATATAATCTGCGAATGTCTGATAGAGCAGGGCGTTGACACCGTTTTCGGCTATCCCGGCGGCGCAGTTCTGAACATCTACGACAGCTTATACAATTACAGCGACAAAATACACCACGTTCTGACGGCACACGAGCAGGGCGCAAGCCATGCGGCTGACGGCTACGCACGTTCTACAGGCAGGACGGGCGTTGTTATAGCAACGTCGGGTCCGGGTGCGACAAACCTTGTAACAGGTATCGCAACGGCTTATATGGACAGTGTGCCTATGGTGGCTATAACGGGCAACGTTGCCTGTTCGCTTTTAGGTCTTGACAGCTTCCAGGAAGTTGATATAACAGGCATCACAATGCCGATAACAAAGCATAACTTCATCGTAAAGGATGTAAACAAGCTGGCAGATACACTGCGTGAGGCATTCTACATAGCAGGAAGCGGAAGAAAGGGTCCTGTCCTTGTCGATGTTCCCAAGGATATAACGGCGCAGAAGGCGGATTTTGCAAACAAGCCCTTAAAGCCGTATACGGTGAATGTTACTATGCATCAGGACGGCTGTATAGCAAAGGCGGCGGAACTGATAAAGAACGCTGAACGTCCGTTCCTTTATACAGGCGGCGGTATCTACGGCGAGGACGGAGCAAGGACATTAAAGGCTTTTGCTGAGCTTATTGACGCTCCTGTATCATCTTCGCTTATGGGTCAGGGCAGCTTTGACGAAACCGACAGCAGATATATGGGTATGCTCGGTATGCACGGAACAAAGACAGCGGCAGAGGCAATAAAGAACTGCGATCTGTTCATCGGTATCGGCACAAGATTCTCGGACAGAGTAATAGGTAATCCGCAGACCTTCGCCCCCGACGCAAAGGTACTTCATATAGACATTGACCCTGCTGAAATAAACAAGAACATAAAGGTTTATCATCAGGTTATCGGTGACAGCACCGATGTTATGAAAAAGCTGATAAAGCTGATTCCTCAGCAGTCGCACAGCGGTTGGATGGGCAAAATAAAGACGTGGGAGAAGCAGTACGAGTGCAGGCAGAAAGGCACAGACGAGCTTACTCTTACTCCTCAGCATCTTATAGAAACGCTTGACAAGCTGACAGACGGCGAGGCGCTTATCGCAACCGAGGTAGGTCAGTCGCAGATGTGGGCGGCTCAGTATTACGCATATAAGCACCCTCACCAGCTTATAACAAGCGGCGGTCTTGGCACTATGGGCTACGGACTTGGTGCGGCTATCGGTGCAAAGTGCGGAAACCCCGACAAGACGGTTGTAAACATTGCAGGCGACGGAAGCTTCCATATGAACTTAAACGAGCTTGTAACGCTGTCAAAGCACAATATACCTGTAGTTGAGCTTGTTATCAACAATAACGTTCTCGGTATGGTACGTCAGTGGCAGAGATTGTTCTACGGCAAGAGATTTTCACAGACGACGCTTGACCGTCCTACAGACTATATGAAGCTCGGAGAAGCGTTTGGCATAAAGTCGTTTGTTATAGACAGCGAGGACAAGTGCGAGGAGATACTGCGTGAGGCTCTTGAGGTTTCAAAGACAGCCCCCGTGCTTATCGAGGCGAGAATAGACAAGGATATAAACGTTCTTCCTATGGTACCGGCAGGAAAATCCATAACTGAGCCTATCCTTGAGATAGAAATCGACGACTGAACGGAGGCAGAAAAATGACAGAGAGAAACGTAATTTCCGTCTGCGTAAACAACGGCATCGGCGTACTCGGCAGAGTAACGGGTCTGTTCAGCCGCAGAGGATATAATATAATAAGTCTTAACGTTGCGGAAACCGAAAACCTCGGCATTTCCCGTATGACGATAGTCGCAGACGGCGACGAGGGCGTGATGGAACAGCTGGTAAAACAGCTCCGCAAGCTCTATGACGTATCGGAGGTCAAGGTACTGCATAACGCTGTATGCCGTGAGCATATCATTATGAAGGTCGGCAACGGCCCTGCGTCACGTCAGCCTGTGATAGAGATTGCAAATCTTTTCAGAGCGAAGGTCGTAAACGTAGCGGAGAGCAGGCTTATGCTTGAGCTTACGGGCGAACCCGAAAAGATAGATTCGTTCATAGGACTTCTCCAGCCCTACGGAGTAAAAGAGATCGTAAGAACGGGTATTTCGGCACTTGAACGTGATTAACGTAAACAAATCATAAGGCACAGCTTGTAACGAGCGGCAGAAGAAAGGCAGGACAAACACATGGGCATGACAATGAGCCAGAAGATACTGGCAAAGCACGCAGGACTTGAAAGCGTAAGAGAGGGACAGCTTATAAGAGCAAAGCTGGATATGGTACTCGGTAACGATATTACAAGCCCAGTTGCGATAAACGAGTTCAACAAGGCAGGCTTCGGCGGCATATTCAACAAGGATAAGATTTCTCTTGTAATGGACCACTTCACACCGAACAAGGATATCAAGGCGGCTACTCAGTGCAAGCAGTGCAGAGAGTTCGCAGGAAAGTACGATATTACAAATTATTACGATGTAGGCGAAATGGGCATCGAACACGCACTCCTTCCCGAAAAAGGTCTTATAGGCCCCGGTGAGCTGTGCATAGGCGCAGACAGCCACACCTGTACATACGGCGCACTCGGTGCATTCTCAACGGGCGTAGGCTCGACCGATATGGCGGCAGGTATGGCAACAGGCGAGGCGTGGTTTAAGGTTCCCTCCGCTATAAAGTTCAATCTTACAGGAAAGCTTAACAAGTATGTAAGCGGCAAGGATGTTATTCTTCACATAATCGGTATGATAGGCGTTGACGGCGCACTGTATCAGTCTATGGAATTTACCGGCGAGGGCTTGAAGAGCCTTTCGATAGACGACAGACTTTGCATTGCCAATATGGCTATTGAAGCCGGCGCAAAGAACGGCATATTTGAAGTTGACGAGATAACAATGGCATATATGAAGGAAAGAGCAGACCGTGACTTTGATATATTCAAGGCTGACGAGGACGCTGTATATTCAAGAGTTATCGACATTGACCTGTCAACCGTAAAGCAGACGGTTTCATTCCCTCATCTGCCCGAAAACACAAAGACAGTTGACGAGATTACAGAGGATATAAAGATTGACCAGGCAGTTATAGGCTCATGTACAAACGGCAGAATAAGCGATATGCGTATCGCTGCCGAGATTCTCAAGGGTAAGCATATTGCAAAGGGTGTAAGATGTATAGTTATCCCCGGCACTCAGAAGGTATATCTCCAGTGCATAAAGGAAGGCCTTGCAGAGATATTTGTAAATGCAGGCTGTGTGCTTTCTACTCCCACCTGCGGTCCGTGTCTTGGCGGTCACATGGGTATACTGGCGGCAGGAGAACGTGCTATTTCCACCACAAACAGAAACTTTGTAGGAAGAATGGGACACGTTGACAGCGAGGTTTATCTTGCAAGCCCGGCAGTTGCGGCGGCAAGTGCTATAGCAGGTAAGATAACAGGCATAAAGTAAGGTGAGAATATGGTAAAGCATATAATAATCTGGAACTTGAAGGACGAGCTTTCGGTCGAAGAAAAGAAGGAAAGATGCCGCCTTATAAAGCAGGGGCTTGAAGGGCTTGCAGGTAAGATAGACGGACTTCTTGAAATCAACGTTATAACCGATATTCTCGGCTCTTCCACGGGCGACCTTATGCTCGACAGCACATTCGAAAGTGCAGAAGCGTTAAAGGGCTATTCCACTCATCCCGAACACGTTAAGGTAGCCGACAGCACGGTAAGGCCTTACACGGCAAGACGCAGCTGCGTAGATTTTGAAATATAAGAAAGGACAGACATATATGAAGGCACACGGTACAGTACACAAATACGGTGACAACGTTGATACCGACGTTATCATTCCTGCAAGATACCTTAATACAGCCGACCACAAGGAGCTTGCAAGTCACTGTATGGAGGACATAGACAAGGACTTTGTAAAGAATGTAAAGGACGGCGACATTATAGTCGCTAATATGAATTTCGGCTGCGGAAGCTCAAGAGAACACGCACCTATCGCAATCAAGGCAAGCGGAATTTCCTGCGTTATCGCAAGCACATTTGCAAGAATATTCTACCGCAACGCTATCAATATCGGACTTGCAATCTTAGAGTGCGACGAGGCTGCCAAGGATATTGAGAATGGCAATGAGGTCGAGGTTGACTTTGATACGGGAGTTATAACAAATGTGACGAAGGGCTGTACATACAAGGCTGAGCCTTTCCCCGAATTCATCAAGGATATAATCAACAAGGGCGGCCTGCTGAACTCCTTAAAGAAGTAAGACCGCAGAAAGCGTTATGCTATGAGGGTAGATATAAAAGCGTTATCGGACAGTGAACTGCAAGAGCAGGGTTTTAACAATACATCTGGCGGAATGCACGGCTTCGGACTTTATACGGATGATGTGCTGTCTGCTGTCTGCATAACAACAGAAATACCCGACAGCCTGAACAAAGAGGTCAGACTGGAAAAGCTGTTTGTCTGCGAGGAAGAAAGGCATTACGGCGTTGCCAGAAAACTGTTGAACCACACGCTCAGAACGATGCGTGCCTGCGGATATAAGTATGCCGTAGCGACCCCCGACAGCGAGGACGCAGTACGATTTCTTGTCAGATTCGGCTTTGAAAAGGCGGAGGGAAAATCCGCTTTATACAAAATAGAGCTTTAAGCTCAGAGAAAGGATATTACCTATGGAAAAGAATATTGCCGTTATCAAGGGCGACGGAATAGGTCCTGAGATAGTTACCGAAAGCATGAAGGTGCTTGATAAGGTGGCTGAAAAGTTCGGTCACAAGTTCAACTACACACAGCTTCTTATGGGCGGATGCTCGATTGACGCAAACGGCGTACCGCTGACCGATGAAACGATAGCCGCCTGCAAAGCGTCAGACGCTGTGCTTATGGGCTCTATCGGCGGTGATACGACAACATCGCCGTGGTATAAGCTTCCTGCAAATCTGCGTCCCGAGGCAGGTCTGCTCGGTATAAGAAAAGCACTCGGACTGTTTGCAAATCTTCGTCCCTGCCTGCTTTATCCGGAGCTTGCAGGCGCTTGCCCCTTAAAGACAGAGATAAGCGCAAAGGGCTTTGATATGCTCATTATGCGTGAGCTTACCGGCGGTCTTTACTTCGGTGCAAGAAAGACGGAAGAAGTAAACGGCGTTATGACAGCTACCGACACGCTTACATACAGCGAGGACGAGATCCGCAGAATCGCAATCAAGGCATTTGACGTTGCGATGAAGAGAAGAAAGAAGGTAACAAGCGTTGACAAGGCTAACGTTCTTGATTCTTCAAGGCTGTGGAGAAAGGTCGTTACCGAAGTGGCAAAGGATTATCCTGAGGTCACTCTTGAGCATATGCTCGTTGACAACAGCGCAATGCAGCTTGTAAAGGACCCTGCACAGTTTGACGTTATGGTAACGGAGAATATGTTCGGTGATATTCTGTCGGACGAGGCAAGCATGATTACAGGCTCTATCGGTATGCTCCCCTCTGCCAGCATGAACGAAACAAAGTTCGGTCTGTACGAGCCGAGCGGCGGTTCTGCTCCCGACATTGCAGGTCAGAACAAGGCAAACCCGATAGCTACCATACTTTCAGCCGCAATGATGCTCCGTTACAGCTTTGATATGGTGAAGGAAGCTGACGCAGTTGAAAATGCAGTAAGTAAGGTGTTGAAGGACGGTTTCCGCACCGGCGATATTATGAGCGAGGGTATGACAAAGCTGTCCTGCTCGGAGATGGGCGACAAGATAGCAGAGAATATATAACAATAATTTCAGCCGCAGTGAAAACTGCGGCTGATTTATATGCATAAAAAGAAGCTGTGACGGAATATTACTTTCCGTCACAGTTGATTTATTTATCTTTGGTCTTACTGCTGAATACCGTTATTGTTGATGTTGTTGTTTGTGGTGCCGGCAGTAGTGTTGTTAACGGGTGTAGCGTAATTTGCGTTGCTGTAGCCCGTGCTTGCGTTGGGGTTATAGGTGTTGTTCATATTGGCATTGTAGCCGTTATTCATATTGGGGTTATAACCGTTGTTCATGTTGGGATTGTAGCCGTTATTCATATTGGGGTTGTAACCGTTATTCATATTGGGGTTGTAGCCGTAGTTTGTGCCGGGCTTGTAGAAGTCCTCATCCTTTGCGCAAAGAAGGAGAATACCGCCTATCATATTGCAGAATAAAAGAACGCATACGCTTATGCCCGTTGAGGGACGCTGACCCTTGCTCATCTGGCTTAATGCGATACCGCCGAAGATAAGCGGAAGTATTACCCAGAAGCCGCAAACCATACCGATGATTATAAATACCTGTGCTGCTGTTTTCATAATTACATACCTCTTTTTTCAATAAGTGACACACATTTCAATTTTATGTGTCTTATATCAGTATACCACATTGATACCTGCGTGTCAATATTTTCTTGCGCTTGAAATTGATTTTATGCTGTAGGTCATTTGTCCTTGCGGTTATTATAAAAGAACATTGCAACACCTACGCCGCATATTATTACATATCCTATAAAACTCCATATATCCGGCAATTGCGAGAACAAGATAAATCCGAGCAGTGCCGAAAAGATTATCTGCGAATAATCGTATACCGATATTTCCTTTGCAGGAGCAAATTTATATGCCGCTGTGATGCTGAACTGACCGCCTGCCGCCGCAAGTCCGGCACCAAGCAGGACGAGCCACTGCTGCCAGGTCATAACGTGAAAATCGAACAGTAAAAACGGCAATGTTACAAGGCAGGAGAAGCCCGAGAAGAAGAACACGATATAAGGTCCTTTTTCGCCTCTGATGCCAAGCCATCTTACCGCCGTATAAGCCGCACCTGCGCCCATACCGCCGAGAAAACCGAGCAATGACGGCACAAGCTCCAGATTTGCAAGGCTCGGCTTTATTATAAGCAGACTTCCTGCAAATGCGACTATTACACCGAGCGTCTGCACTAAATTTGTACGTTCCCGAAGGAACATTGCCGAAAATACGATAACGAAGAACGGCGACATTTTGTTCAGCATTGCCGCATCAGATAATGCCAGATGGTCTACCGCATAGAAGTTGCAGAGTATTCCGAGCGTTCCGCATACCGAGCGTATCAGCAGTGCGCCGATATTGCTTTTTTTCTGCGGCAGAAACGAGCCTTTCTGCCTTATCAGTATCGCTGCCGCAAATATGAAAGCGACAAGATTTCTGAAAAAGCTCTTTTGTACAGACGGCAAATCGCCTGCCAGCCTTACGAACGCACCCATAAAAGCAAAGCAAAAGGCGGAGCTGATAATGCACAGCACGCCTTTGTGCTTCGGGGATATTTTACTGAGAATTTCCGCCATACTCAACCACCTGTTTTTGCTTCGTCAAACGGCAGTAGTACGGTTTCGGGCAGTGTTATTTCTCCGCCCGATGAGAAAAGCTCGGGGCGGTCGAACTTGTAGCTTATCTTGAGCGAGCTTACCGCCTTTGTTATTTCCTCGTTTGTAAGTCCCGACCTGTCGATAACGAATATGAGCGAAACCTTACTGCTGTTGAAACGGTCTATTGACGAAATGTTTGTTTCCTTCAGTACAAAAGCCTGTTTGTCATACGGTATATCGTCAATGGAGAACTGTATGTTGCTTATTTTATACATACCGATGTTTGTAAAATCAAACACCATCTCAACACGCAGATAGTTTTCGGATTTTGTCATATCAAAATCCGTGTCGCTCAGCAGCTTGCTTGTAGACCCACTGTCAAGGTGAGTGCCGTCCTTCAGCTTATCGTATACGTTTTTTATCATATTGTCAAAGCTCTGTCCGCTGTAGCTGTACAGCCGTGTGTACGCATATTGCGCTTTTACGGGAAAAGCAAACTGCGTAACCACGACTATAACCGCAACAGCCACGACCAGCACCCATATGAGTGCCTTTTTAACTGCATTGTGTCCGAAAAGATTTGTCAGCGTCTGTTTAAAACTCATACTTTCTTTACGCCGAGAGTTACGTTCTCGCCGTTTATATCCTGTTCCTTTGTAAATCCGTCTGTCTTGCCGGTCACTATATCGTCAGCAAGAGTATCTTCTGAGATGCTGTCCTTGTTGCGTGTCAGTATCTCGGCTACCTTGTCACTGCCGTCGCAGTAGATAACGATATGATCCATAACCTCAAAGCCTGCGTCCTTACGCATCGTCTGAATCTTGCTCACAATCTCTCTTACATTACCTTCTTCGATAAGCTCGGGTGTAAGAGTTGTGTCAAGAACTACCGTGTAGCCTCTGTCGGTCACTACCGCATAGCCTTCCTTCTGATGCTCGTCTATAAGCAGGTCATCCTTTGCAATCTGAACATCGCCTGTTGAAAGTGTAAGCGTCATAGCGCCTGTTTCACGGATCTCGTTCATAGCCTTCTGACCGTCAACCTCAGCAAGCTTTGTTCTGACCTCGCCTATCTGCTTGCCGAAACGAGCGCCGAGCGTCTTAAGCTGGGGCTTGAAGGTGTAGCTTGTGAAGTGGTCGGTGTTATCTATAAAGCTGATTTCCTTGATGTTAAGCTCATCCTTGACAATATCAGCATACATAGGCTCAAGCGTCTTGTCGCCCTTTACCATTATCTTTGATATAGGCTGTCTGTTCTTGATGTTGGCGGCATTTCTTGCGGCACGTCCGAGCGTTACAACGGTCAGAACGGTGTCCATTTCTTCCTCGAGATGCTTGTCGATAAGCTTTTCATCTACTGTGGGGAAGTCGCATAGATGTACGCTTACGGGTGCGTTCTTATCGAGCGAGCAGACAAGGTTTCTGTAAATATCGTCGCATACGAAAGGAGTCATCGGAGCAGATGTCTTTGCGATGGTTACGAGCGCTGTGTACAGCGTCATATATGCGTTTATCTTATCCTGTGTAAGCTCCTTTGACCAGAAGCGTTCTCTGCTGCGGCGGACATACCAGTTACTCATCTCGTCTACGAAATCCTGTAATGCTCTTGCGGCTTCGGGGATCCGGTAGTTTGCAAGGTTATCGTCAACCGCACCTACAACGGTGTTAAGTCTTGATAACAGCCACTTGTCCATAACGCCGAGCTTTGAAGCATCAAGCGTATACTTAGTAGCATCGAAATTGTCTATATTAGCGTACAGAACGTAGAATGCGTAAGTGTTCCACAGAGTAGAGATGTACTTTCTCTGACCCTCGTTTACTGCTTTTGCGTGGAATCTGTTGGGAAGCCACGGAGCAGAGTTTGTGTAGAAGTACCAGCGTATAGCATCTGCGCCGTGTTCAGCCAGTGACTCGAACGGGTCTACTGCGTTGCCCTTTGACTTTGACATCTTCTGACCGTCTTTGTCGAGTACAAGACCGAGAACTATAACGTTCTTGTAAGGAGCCTTGTTGAATAAAAGCGTTGAGATAGCGAGCAGTGAGTAGAACCAGCCTCTTGTCTGGTCAACTGCCTCGGAGATAAAGTCAGCAGGGAACTGCTGTTCAAACTTTTCCTTGTTCTCGAAGGGATAGTGATGCTGTGCGAAGGGCATAGAACCGCTGTCGAACCAGCAGTCGATAACCTCGGGAACTCTCTTCATCTGCTTACCGCAGTGAGGACACTTTATCGTAACCGCATCAATATAAGGACGGTGAAGCTCTATATCGTCGGGGCAGTTGTCAGACATTGACTTAAGCTCCTCGATACTGCCTATAGCGTGCTTGTGACCGCACTCGCACTCCCAGATATTAAGAGGAGTACCCCAGTATCTGTTTCTCGAAAGACCCCAGTCCTGAACGTTTTCAAGCCAGTCGCCGAAACGGTTCTTGCCGACGCTTTCGGGTATCCAGTTTATCGTTTCGTTGTTTCTGATAAGGTCGTCCTTGACAGCGGTCATCTTGATGAACCACGATTCTCTTGCATAGTACAGCAGAGGAGTATCACATCTCCAGCAGTGCGGATAGCTATGCTCAAACTTGGGTGCGTCAAACAGCAAGCCCTTTTCGTCAAGGTCCTTAAGCACCATAGGATCGGCTTTCTTTACGAATATGCCTGCGTAAGGTGTTTCGGCGGTCATATTACCTTTGCCGTCAACAAGCTGTACGAAAGGCAGGTCATACTTTCTGCCGACCTTAGCGTCATCTTCACCGAATGCAGGAGCAATATGAACGACACCTGTACCGTCTGTCAGCGTTACATAGTTGTCGCATACTACATAATAGCCCTTCTTGTGCTGCTTTTCACATATCTCAACGGCACAGTCGAATAAAGGCTCGTACTCCTTGCCCTCAAGCTCTTTGCCTGTGTATTTTTCGATTATCTCATAGGGGGCTGTGGGCTTATCGCCGCCGAGTACCTTATCGCACAGAGCCTCTGCAAGATAATATGTGTAGCCGTCAGCCGTCTTTACCTTTACATAGGTTTCATCGGGATTTACGCAGAGTGCAACGTTTGATGGAAGTGTCCAGGGAGTTGTTGTCCATGCAAGGATATAAGCATCCTCGTCATTTACCTTGAAACGTACAACCGCAGAACGTTCCTTTACATCCTTATAGCCCTGAGCAACCTCGTGGCTTGAAAGCGGAGTTCCGCAACGGGGGCAGTAGGGAACTATCTTGAAGCCCTTGTATAAAAGACCCTTTTCCCATATCTGCTTTAATGCCCACCACTCGGACTCGATGAAGTTGTTGTCATATGTTACATACGGATCGTCCATATCAGCCCAGAAGCCTACTGTGCGTGAGAATTCCTCCCACATACCCTTGTACTTCCATACGCTTTCCTTACACTTTGTTATGAACGGGTCAAGTCCGTACTTTTCAATCTGATCCTTGCCGTCAAGACCGAGCATCTTCTCAACTTCAAGCTCAACGGGAAGTCCGTGAGTGTCCCAGCCTGCCTTACGGGGAACGTCATAGCCCTTCATTGTGCGGTATCTCGGGATCATATCCTTGATAACACGGGTAAGAACGTGACCGATGTGGGGCTTACCGTTAGCCGTAGGCGGACCGTCATAGAATGTGTAGGTCTTGTCGCCCTTTCTCTGCTCCATGCTCTTGCGGAATATGTCGTTGTCGTGCCAGAACTTCTCTGTCTGCTTTTCTCTCTCGACAAAATTTACCGAGGCAGGTACTTTTTCATAAAGTGACATTTTTTCTCCTCCTGTTTTTGCAATTCACCCTGTCATATAAATCTCTTCGGCAAAAGCCGGAAGTTATATGGGGTGGGGTCAGCCCATTGCATATTATTTTATTCTTTGCGTTTGCGGAAAATAAAAAAGTCCTTATCCTCCGAAAAGGATAAGGACTATAATTTCATAACAGTCTTTATAACCACCGTTTCGTCATTCCGTCAAATGCGTTCCTTTTAACGTTGGAAAAACGTCCCGTTCTACTCTCGCCCTAAACGGCAATTTCGGCGGGCAGCTTGGAGGTGATATTCATACGGTAACTCTGCACCGACCTCTCACCGTCGTCGGCTCGCTTTGGCTTTATATCCGCACTACTGTCCTCGTCACAGCCTTTAAATATCATACACATTGATTATACAATCAAATTTTCCCTTTGTCAAGCGTTTTGTCAATTTTATTTTAAACGGCTTGTTGTTTATGAGTATAGTACAACAAAGCGGCGGGTCCGGGCTTATCATAATAATCCGTGACTACGGTTACAAAACGGTAACAAATAGTTACAAATTAGTTACAGTTTCAGGTTTTCTATTGTGAAGAAATTTTGTTTGTGATAGAATATTTATATAAGATATTTTGGGTAAGCGGGAAATTGACAGGAGGTGCAAGCCCATACCTTATCGGAAGAATATACGGATATATTGCTTTGGCACGGGTCGGAGTAAATTCGGTAATAAGGAGAAAAACATGATTTACACCGTGAAAATCGGACACATTTATATAAAATGACTGCGACAGTCTTTCGTATGTGCGTAATGTACTTCAGCCTTACGGAAAAGCGATCGCACGATATGTAAATCAAAGAGTGTGCTGAGATTATAAATTAAGACAGATATAACGGAGAAAAAATATGAGTAAAATATGTCCCAACTGCAAACGAGAAATAGATGAAAACGTAAAATTCTGCCCGTTCTGTGCGGCTTTTACGGGTGAAACACCGCAGGAAAAGAAGAAAAGCCCTGTCGGTGCGATAATAGGCGGTGCGGCAGGTGTGCTGGCACTCGGAGCGGCAAGCCTTGCGGTGTTTGTATTTGATATATTCGGAATGTACGGCGATAAAACGGAAACGCTTTACGGCACGGGCGACAAGCTGTTCATTCAATCGGTGACGCCCGTGTGCATTGACGGGAAGTGGGGCTATGCCGACAAAAGCGGAAGCACCACGCTGAAACCGCAGTACAGTGCGGCTTATGCCTTTAACGAGGATACAAACGACGTTGCGCCCGTTGCGGTTGACGGAAAGTTCGGATACATAAAAAAGGACGGCGAGTTTGTAGCACAGCCGCAGTACAGCTTTGCAGGGAGCTTTTCGGATAAGGGACTTGCAAAGGTCACAGACGAAAACGGCAATGTCGGATTTGTCGACAGCAGGGGAAGAAAAGCGTTTGACGGCAGAATGTTCAGCTATGCCTCGGATATGAACGACAGCGGTTATGCGTTTGCGTATACTTTGATGATGCCGGAACTTGAGGGCAGGTGCTATTATGATATAATATACAGCCTTCTCAGTTCCGACGGAAAAGTGACCGAACTTGCAAACGGCACGGGAATTCTTTCAATATACGATGATAAATATATCGGCTTCAGACAAGCGGAAAGAAAAGATGAAACAACGCTTGACTTTACAAGGGAGTATGCCGTGTTCTCGGCAGACGGCACACAGCTTACCGACTACTACGACCGCATTGTAAAAAGCGGAAAACTGCTCATCGTCTGTGACGGCATTGATGACGACAGCAAACTGTATAAAGCAAAGCTGCTCAAAGCCGATACGCTTGAACAGGTCGGCGGAGAGTACCTGTGCGGTGCCGATATAAAATCTTACGACAGCGGTGCGGTACTGCTTAAAAGAGATAATAAGGGCTTTATCAGAGATGTTCTGCTTTGCGATAACGCAAACGAAATATATTTTTGTTCAACAGGTTCGCACATTGTAAGCGGATTTGATATGAGCGGCTATGCCTGCGTTTATGAAAAGGGAAAATACTGCGGATATACCGCAAGCGGAAAGCAGTTTGAGAGCGATAATCAATTCGGCTCGTTCAACTGCGGACTTGCGCCTTACTACGATAATGCTAAAATAGGATATATCAACACAAACGGCGAAAAGGTGACGGATGCAAAGTTTGACGGCGCAAGCGGATATTATGCGGACGGCTACGCCTATGTAAAAAGCGGCACTGAGTATTCCGTCATAGACATGAGCGGAAATACGGTAATAGGAAGGCTTAGCTATGCGTCCGACAAGCTGATGTTTGCAAATACCGTGCATAGCTGGTACGACCCTGAGGACTTTGAAAAGTTTGACGGGGAGAATATGTTTCAGGGGGATTTCTATTTCTCCGAGATCGCAGGCAATACTTTTGACGAAGATATGTGGGATTATATTTACAGCGATATGATACCTGTAGCAAAAAACGCAAAGTCATACAACGAGGTATACAGAAAGTACAATCCGCAGTATTGCGATTACCGTATAGATGACGGATATTTTATCGTCTGCAACAGCCGCACATTAAGCGGCAGAATAGTGGCTCCCGGGGAAACGCTTATAAGCGCCGATACGGAAAAAGAACTTGTCAACGCATCGGTAATTGATACGGACAGTGCAAGGATTATAAGATACTGCGAGGAGGAGCATACTGCGGTAAAAGATCTGTTCGGCAATAAAACGGTGTTGCAAGGCTCGTCTGAGAGATATTCAATGAACGAATACACAGCCTGCGATCTTATACAAAGCAATAAGCCCAGTCAGACGGTGATATACGATAACAGGCTTTGCCCTGTGCTGACGGTTTCATCCTCTGTCAGCTTCAATCTGAATGAATACGGCGATAAGCTGTATATTGCATCGTTCAGTTCCGACCGTGAAAAAGATTCGGGCAAGCAGGGCAAAGCTAAGAAAAAGTATGTTATGGCAGACAGGAACAGCGGTCATGTATATGCGGTGTACGAGCGGGCGTTTACGGTTCTGGGAAACGATTTCTACAAAACCAAGGACAGTAATTCCCTTGCCGAATATTACACGGCATACGGAAAGAGCATAGGAAAGTTCGTGTACGCAAAGGCATACGGCGACAGGCTGATGTGCTTTGACTATGACAAGTATTATATCTACGACAAGTACGGTCAGCTGTTGGCTCAGTATGAAAACAAGCCGAGAATAAGCGAAAACAGCGGAAGTGTGGTAATAAGAAACGATGGCGGCAGCTTCACCTGCTATGACAGGGATATGAACGTACTGCTGACTACAAGGTATGATATTCAGCCGATGGAAAACGGCTATATGGCTTATCTGGCGGCTGAGAACGGTAGAACGGGCTTTATCGGAAAGGACGGCAAGGTCGCACTTGAGGCAAAGTACGAATTTGTAAGCGCAGTGTCGCCTGACGGATATTTTGTATCTAAGACATACATAAATAACAAAAACGGCTATGATTATAACAGCTATACACCCGAGCTTATCGGTGTAACGGTAAATGATCTCAACGGCAAGTCGGAGATGGAAGGAATAAGCGGAATGTGCAATGCCGGCAACAGTGCGGCAAACGGTTATTCGCCGCTTGATTTCTACGCAGGTGCCGTATATTATGAAAGCACGCCCGAAATAACGCAAAATATAGCGAATTATATTTTTGTTGCAGATGACGGCGAAAGACTTTATTATACAGACAGGTACGGAAACCGTCATTATGAGGAATACTATGTGAGCGACAGCGTAGATCAGAGTTATATGAGCCCTTGCATAACAGAAGGCGAGGCGGTGACGCTCAGCGTGCTTATGTATGATAAAACGGGCAAAAATTCTGCAACAGTGAATTACTATCTGAACCTTGACGGCACTCCGTTTTTGAAAGGCGACAGGACGCTTGACAGATTGCAAAGTTTCGGATATATAATCGGAGATGGCAATGAGGACGGCAGATATAATATATACGGCGCTCACGGAAAAATACTGCTCAGCAATATTGAAACAGAGAAAAGCGCCGACGGCATCGGAATTAGCAGAAACGGCGATAAGCTGGCGGTTTTGGATATGAACGGAGTAAGAATATTTGACCTTATAACGCAGGAGCAGGTGTTCAAAAAGGAGGACGACAGATTCAGCTTTATTGCGGAAAATCTTATTTCTTACCCGGACGGCAATGCTGATAAAACTGTCTGCGTGAATCTTGATAACGGCAAGACGTATACCTATGAGGGAAGAGTGAGCTTTATAAATCTCGACTCGTATAGAAACAAGAAGGCCGTGTTTCCTCTGCGGCTTGTGAAGTACGGCAATATAAACTACGGCGGTGCCACCGGCTATGATACCGGATATGACTGCTTAAGCGTGTACAGCCTTGACGAAGATATGGAGGAGAGCTATGTAAACACTTATACGGCGGGAGAAGGGAAAAGCGTCTTTATGCTTGGCTTCGGCGACGGAACGGGAATGTACGGAATCACAGACACATATAATAAGAACAGCAAAAGGGCGTGGACTTTTATCAATGTAATGCTCGACAAGCAGATAACGGTAGACGGTGTAATCAGCGTAAATCAGAACAAGTACCCAGACAAGCCCTGCTTTATTATCGGCACGGAGAATGACGATGGCTCTGTGACAACGTATGAGCTTGACGCAGAAACTATGGAGCTGTCCGTGCAATAATACTGCTGTAAGCTATAATTTCCTTTATTTCTGCGGTTTTGCTTGCATTATTCCTTGCAATATGATATACTTAAATCGATATGGTTAAAACACGGAGTGAGAAACAGAAAAAGTACGGAAATCATAAGATTAAAAGTGTAAAAGAGAAAGGAAACAAAAATGATTACAGTATCGGACGTTAGTCTTTCATTCGGCGGACAGATGTTGTTCAAGGACGTAAACCTGCTGTTTACAGCCGGCAACTGCTATGGTGTTATCGGCGCAAACGGCGCAGGAAAGTCCACATTCTTAAAGATACTCTGCGGTGCACTCGAGCCTACAACAGGTACGGTCACGGTTCAGGAGGGTCTGCGTATGTCGGTGCTTAAGCAGGACCACTACGCATATGACGAATACACAGTCCAGGAAACGGTAATAATGGGAAATCCCCGTCTTTATGAGGTAATGAAGCAGAAGGACGCTCTTTATGCGAAGGAGGACTTCACAGAGGAGGACGGAAACCTCGCAAGCGAGCTTGAGGGCGAATTTGCCGAGCTTGGCGGCTGGGAGGCTGAAAGTGACGCATCAAAGCTCGTACAGGGTCTTGGTCTTGACGAGAGCATTATGTACGCTCAGATGAGCAGTCTTGCAGGTAATGAAAAGGTCAAGGTACTGCTCGCACAGGCACTTTTCGGAAATCCTGATATAATCCTTATGGACGAGCCTACGAACCACCTTGATATTGATGCTGTGGCTTGGCTTGAGGACTTCCTTGCGGAGTATTTCGGTACGGTTATCGTTGTATCGCACGACCGTCACTTCTTAAACAACGTTTGTACCCATACGGTAGATATAGACTATACAAAGATCAAGATGTATGTCGGTAACTACGAGTTCTGGTATGAATCTTCACAGCTTATACAGAAGATGTTAAAGCAGCAGAACAAGAAGAACGAAGAAAAGATAAAGGAATTACAGAGCTTTATCCAGCGTTTCTCGGCGAATAAGTCCAAGTCAAAGCAGGCTACATCGAGAAAGAAGCTCATTGACAAGCTGACGGTAGAGGAGCTGCCTGCGTCAAGCAGACGTTATCCGTTCATCAGCTTTGATATGGAACGTGAGATAGGCAAGGATATTTTACAGGTCGAAGGGCTTACAAAGACGGTTGACGGCGTTAAGGTGCTTGACCACGTCAGCTTTACTGTCGGCAGAAACGACAAGATTGCTTTTGTTGGCGATAACGAGATTGCCGTTACCACACTGTTCAAGATACTGATGGGCGAAGAAGAACCGGACGAGGGCTTCATCAAGTGGGGAAGCACCGCAAGCGTAAGCTACTTCCCTCAGGATAACAGCGCATTCTTCAACGGCTGTAAGCTGTCCATCCTTGACTGGATAAGACAGTATTCAAAGGACGAAACCGAAACATATCTGCGTGGCTTCTTAGGACGTATGCTGTTCTCGGGCGACGATATATTCAAGAATGTTGACGTTTTATCGGGCGGAGAGAAGGTACGCTGTATGTTCTCACGCATGATGCTGTTCCAGTCAAACGTTCTTATCCTCGACAGACCTACCAACCACCTCGACCTTGAAAGCATCACCGCTGTAAACAACGGTCTTTCGGACTTCAAGGGCAACGTGCTGTTCGCTTCTCACGACTATGAGATAGTACAGACGGTCGCAAACCGTATAATAGAAATAGCCGACAAGGGTTGCTACGACAGGCAGGGAACATACGAAGAGTATGTTGACTGGAGAAAGGCAAACCACGGCGGAAGTTTCACACTCTGATAAAACAGGATATATAACAAGGCGGACTGTCCTTTTTCGGGCAGTCCGCCATTATATTTAATCCTTGCTGTACCACCAGATGCCGTAATAATCGCCGCTGTTTATCATAATTGATGTATTCTTCTCGTCATCTCTGTGCCAATACAATGCGGCAACGGTACTGCCGTTGTCTTTTTTGCTGAGTGTATAGCCGTCTGCCGATGCGGTAACATCATTTATCTCAAAAGTCTGCTCACCGAGTTTAATCGTTCCGCTTGCACAGCACAATCCTGCGTTATTGACGGTAACGGTTATGTCGATAACGGTATCAAGCTTAGTGCCCTCCGGCATATCACCCTGAACCTCAGCATCGGCAATGTGTGTCTTTACAAACGGATTTTCAATATGTATCGTTTCATTATGCGGTAAAAACAGTATAAGTCCTGCCGCAACCGCTCCCAATAAGACTAAAACACATATAATAATTATGATCGTCTTTTTCATCATTACCTCCTGTACAATCACTCAGCCGAGCTTTCCTTGAGATACTCGGGAACAAACTCTTTGGTGTATCACACCCCCATATAATCTCCCTCACGGATTATTACGGTTATTATGTTTGTATCATTCGCATGATAAATTACATCAACGGAGTTTGCAGAATCATTTTCTTCTAAATAATATCCGAATTCAACCTTTGTGGCACTCGTGATATTTATTGTCCTGTTGCCGATTTTTAAATTGCCGTCTGCCTTGTACAAATTATCTTTATCCGCAGTCAGACTGACATCCATCGAAATATTCTCCGATGTTCCGTAAGGGGTGTTGCCTTCTTCCTTTACAAGCCCGTTTTCACGCTTGATAAATTCACGGTCAAAATGTATGCTCTCGTTTTTGGGCATAAATATTATCAGTCCTGCAACACCGAGAGCGATAACTACAGCCGCACAAATGATTATAACAACAGCTTTTTTCGTATAAAATCCTCATGTTTGTATGATTTAATTAACATTTTAAATCTTTTTGAATTATATCATCGCTGTATTATTTTGTCAACGAGTGAAATCGTTGCCATTCATAAGTTCTACAAAAGTGCGCTGTAAAGTAAGTTAAAAGCAAGTTTAATTGTAACAATTACCCAATACCGCTTTACAGTTACACAATTTGTTAGCTAAAGTTAAATATACATAAACCGATATTTAACAAGTCGATACCGAGTATCGGCATAAATAAATGCCCCTGTATCAGGGGCAGGGGCGAATTTCATATTTCCTTGAAATCAAATTTAACATTTACGCTGTCCATCGTCTTACTTCGTCTGAACCTCGTCATAATACGTTCCTCTATGCCGTCAAACGAGCTTTTGTCCGCATCAAGCAACAAAAGAAGATACTGGCTTCTGCTGTAGCGTGTATATACATCTCTCATTCTCAGCGAATTGCTTATGCTGAACGAAATTTTATCCATTGCCTTTTCAAGCAGTTTTATATCCTTAAGTTCATTTTTACTGCTGTCAACCGCAGAAACAAGGCAGATAGACAGCTTGCTCTCGATTCTTTGACTTTCACGCTTGTACAGGCGGAATATGTATTTGAATATTTCGTACTGGCAGTAGAAAACGCCTTTGCGTTCCTTGCTGTCATCACCCGTGAGATCGCCTATTACCGCATCGAGATTATTCTGTACATCATTTCTTGGCTTTACCGTAAGCTCGTAAAGCTCGGTGAGGTGAGCGCCGCCCGGTGCGGCACCGTACTGCTCCATAAGATATGCACGGATATAATCATACTGCTTTGCGGCACGTTCGTAATCTCCCATTGCGACAAAGGCACGGATAAGGTTTGCATGCATTTTTTCATCGGACTGGTCAAGCATTGTGGCACGCTCACAAAGCGTTATTATTTCGGAAAATTTGCCCATAGGGTAGAGTAGCTGAGCGCATTTGTCCACAGCGGAATTATAAAGTGCATGGAAATATACGTTTATAGGCTGTACCCACGTTTCTCCGACAGCTCCTGCAAGATAGCCGCTGTTGTAAAGGGCGATAGCCTTTTTATACATACTTATGCGTCTTGTTCTGGAAAGCGACTCGTCCTCCGCTTTGCTTATGTACTCTTTGAAAAGAGAGGAATCTATAACACAGTCGTCGGTTTCGGTAAATGCGTATGAGCTGTGGCTTCCGGCTATTAGCCTGCCGCCGCAGGGTATCATCTCGTCAAGCATCGCTCTTGTCCTGTGTACCAGCGTTTTAAGTGCATTGGCAGGATTTTTGCTGTCCGACCATAAAAGGTCGATAAGCTCATTCTGGGTTATTTCTCTGCCACGCTGTGAGATCAGATATTCAAGAAGTGAGATCATCTTTGAGCCTCTGTACTCGTTTTCGCACAGACGCTTGCCACGGTATGATATTGAAAACTGACCGAACATAGTAATATGTATCTTATTCGGCATTTTTTCACCTCCTTGTTTTTTTCTTTCGTCTTAACGTGTGCTTTAATGAAATTTCACGCTAAAGTGTGAAAATAATTTAAGCAAAATTCAAATTTTCTGTTAGATGTTATGCAACAAGCGTTGCATTGTTGGCGATTTGTGTAAATATGATACTATATTCTGTAAATCAAGCTTACAAAAATAACTAATATCGTGTAAAAATGCACAATTTGCTTAACAAAATGTTGAATCAACTATCGTATAAGTAGAAATATGACGGCGATTCCGTCTGCTGTTCGCAATGTAACCGAAATGTAACCACGATGTGGCATAATATGCTCGTAAGGTTGAGATGTAGATTTGAGATGATGTCTACCTCACGTTTTTACTTTTCTTTCCGTCATGAGAAACAGCATACCGCAGCAGAGGTTGTAGTGATGCTGTTTTTCTTTTTGTGTGGAATGCGGTTTACAGGCAGGCACTTTTGAGCCTGCCTTTTTATTTTTATGAAATTCTGAACTATACTTTATATTTTCGTAAATTATATCAGGTTGCTTGGTATAAATGAGTTAAGTTCATCGATAGGATATGGCGTTTCGCACATACAAACAATGCCGCCGTGACTTCTTTCAAGCGAAGCTTTATCTATAAGCTCATATTTTTTGACTTCCTTGCGGTCGGGATTTGCCGACTTCTTCACTTCAAGAGGGTGAATTTTCCCGTCACATTCGGCGATTATATCTATTTCTTTGGCATTGGAATCACGGTAATAGTACAGATTAGACCTCTTTTTACCGTAAGCATAGCTTCTTATCAGTTCATTGACAACGTAATTTTCATAGTAATGTCCGCTTGCCGCACCGTTCATCAATGTGTCTTTTGTCAGCCACATCGACAAGAAAGCACATAAGCCTGTGTCACAGAAATACAGCTTAGGTGTTTTGGTAAGCCGTTTCAGTTCATTATTTGAATACGGATGAAGAAGATATATTATGCCAAGTCCCTGTAACAGCCGTACCCACTCCTTAGCGGTCGGCTCTGAAATATCTGCCGACTGTGCAAGATTGGAATAATTGACCTGTTCTGCTGTGAGAGCCGCACAGGTTCTGAGCATTTTCAGAAATCTTGCCGAATCGGTTACTCCGCCCGCCTCGGCAACATCACGCATGAGGTAGGTATCAACATACGAGTTGAAATACTCCTGCCGCATTTCTTCGTCAGCCTGTTGAACACGGGGCATACCGCCACGCCATATATGTTCGAATACGTCTGAAATATTGTTCGGATTTGTTTTGTTCTGCCTTTTGCAAAGCTCTTCAAATGAAAAATCAAGCGGTTCATCAAAAGTTATACCGCTTTTTTCTCTTTGCGAAAGGCTGTATAAACTCAGTATTCCAATGCGACCCGCAAGCGTTTCACGGACATTTTTCATCATATCGTACTGCTGTGAGCCTGTAAGCCAGAACTGGCCGTATTCTTCGCTGCTGTCACATATCACCTTTATACGCTCGAAAAGCTGTGGGGCATACTGTACCTCATCAATTATCACAGGTGACTTGTATTTCTGAAAGAACAACGCCGGATCGCTTTGCGCAAGTTCCCTTGCCATTATATCGTCAAGGCTTACATACGTTCTGTCAGTGCCATCCGCAAGCTTTTTCAGCATAGTGGTTTTTCCGACCTGTCTTGCTCCGGTCACAAGAACCACCTTGAAAAAATTACTCATTTCACGGAATTTACGTTCCGCTTCACGCTTGATATATTCCATTTGTGCGACACCTCTCACGATTGATTTACGAAAATCTAAGATTTACTTTATTTTATCATAATTTTGTTCCGCAGTCAAGGAAATGTGCCTTATTTTTATGAAATTCTAAACTAAACTTTATATTTTCATAAATTTACTTATCTTCTCCGATTTTTCTGAGCATTATATCGGGGTGAGATGCGTGCTTGATAAGCTCGCTCTTGCTGATCTGACCGTTTCTGTACATATGCATAAGGTAGGAGTCCATAGTAAACATACCCGATTCGCCCGATGCTGTGATAACGGTGTCTATCTGGTGGGTCTTTGACTCTCTTATCATATTTCGTATAGCGTTGTTGCACTTCATAATTTCAAACGCAGGACGCAGTATTCCGTCTTCGCAGGGGATAAGCTGCTGAGATATTACCGAGCATAAAAGCTGAGAAAGCTGGATACGAACCTGCTGCTGCTGGCTCGGCGGGAAAATATCGATAATTCTGTCTATCGTATTCTGCGCTCCGACCGAGTGCAGAGTGGAGATAACAAGGTGACCTGTTTCTGCGGCTGTAAGCGCTGTGCTTATCGTTTCATAGTCACGCATTTCACCGAGCAGTATAACATCGGGGGATTGACGCAGGCAGGCTCTTAACGCTACGATATAGCTCTTGCTGTCGCTGTTTATTTCACGCTGGCTTATTATGCTCTTTTTGTTCTTGTGAAGATACTCTATAGGGTCTTCCAGTGTGATTATATGGCTGTTTCTCTGCTTGTTGATCTCGTCAATAATGCAGGCAAGCGTTGTGGATTTACCGCCGCCTGCGGGACCTGTGACAAGCACAAGACCTTTTGTTCTTGCTACTGTATCGGTTATGACCTCCTGCGGAATATTAAGTTCCTTGTAATCGGGTATATCAAATTCAACTACACGGATGACCGCCGCCATACTTCCTCTTTGCTTGTACGCACTTATACGAAAACGGCTGAGTCCCTTTACGGATACCGAGAAGTCATCGTCGCCCGTTTCCTCGTATCTTGATATATCCCTTCCTGCAAGACGGTATATTTCTTTTATCAGCCTTTCCGCCTCGGCGGGCAGTATCATATTATCGTTTTGCTTGGTGATAATGCCGTTTTCCTTATATGTCACGGCAAGACCCGATATAATAAAAATATCCGAGGCTTTCTTTTCAACTGCACCCTTAAGTATTTCCATCAGTTCCATAATGTTATCCTTTCACTGTCGGCTGTATTTATACCGGTAAACTCTCGCCGTTCCATACAGGAAGCGAGTTTTCTTCTTCATAATAGTTATTGCTTATAATTTTCCAGCTTGTTATGACGAGTTTTTCGTTTTCATATTCTGCCTTGCAGACAAGCCTGCTTCCGCTGTTTACGGTTTCAATCCACGAGAATGTCAGAACACGGTTTTCACGGGTCCCGCCTGTCACTTCAATGCCAAGCTCCCTTGTCGCCGCAGAAATATCCGTTACACTGTCGTTAGCAAGAAGGAGATAAAGGCTGTCGAGCTTTTCTGTCGCCTTAGTGTCGGCAGAGTAATATTCCTCGTGCGTTACGGCGAGTTTTTTTGCTCTGTCAAGGTCCTGCCTTACCGTAATAAGACACATGACCGACAGCGTGACCGATGCCAGCACCACGAATATGACAAGAAGCGAGGACAGCCCGATGCTGTTCAGGCTTTTTCTGCGGTTCTCACTGCATGCGCTGTTTTTCAAGAGGCAACCCTCCTTGCACTTGTTATGGTGATATATGTGTTTTCATCGTCCGAGGCGGTGATGTCAAGGTACTGTATGTTTCCTGTCGTCCTTTCGGAAAGCTGTATCCTGATGTCGCCGTCGGCATATCGCTGTGACAGCTCGGATATGCTTTCACCGCTTTTATAGCACTCGGCAATGTCGGCTGTTTTTATCTGTGCGTCCGACAGACGCTCGGCATATTTCATTTCGCTTGCCGCAATTCCGATAACTCTCACGCAAGCCGCCGCACATACGGCGAATATTGCGATCACTGTCAGCAGTTCGATAAGGAATGCTCCGTTTCTTGAACGTCTTTTTATGCTCATCCGGCACCTTCCTTTCCGCTTCTCAGGCAGTAGTGCGACGAGGTCTGCACACCGTTACAGGTTATCGTGAAGCTGATTATGTTTTTATCGGCGCTTGCTGTGAAATTATCCGCCGGGAACAATGTGTTTCCGTTTTCGGCAACAAAAGGAGCGGAGCTTTCGACAAACAGCTCCCTCAGCTCTCCGTCATAGCAGTAAATATACGTTATGTAGCTTTCGCCGTCTATCGTATCCGAAAAGCCGAGATAATCCGTATCTCCCTGCTTTCCGACGGATACAGCACCGCTGTCATAGCTGCGGAGCTTCTGAAGCACAAGAGTCTGTGCGGTAGCGGTATCAAAGCGCTTTTCAATCTCGCTTCCGAAATGCTTATATGCTTTGGCAAAAGCAAGCACCGCCGCCAGCAGACAGCACACGAACAGTACAAATACCGTCAGCACAAAAATCATATCTACGCCGCTTTTATTCGTTTTTAACGTATTTGAACGACTTCGGAGCATCTTTTCCTCCTGACTTGAATGTTGGGTTTCATTTAGCAATTACTTTTATATCCGGCATTATATTTGATGAAACCGGGCTGTAATGCACTATACAGCTGTTTTTATCTATATGCAGGTCGTAATTTTCAATAAGGTATCCGATGTTATCGGGGTAAAATCCTTCAACGGCATAGCACTCCGCCGCCGCCTTGCGTACACCGTTTTCGATTATTCTGAGATTTTCGCTTCTGCGGTTTTCCTCGCTGCCGGCTATCGACAGCGTGACAATCGCAACAGCCGCCGCAGAAAGAGCGACCGCAATGACCGCATCTCTTATTATGTAAAATGCACTTGAATGATTTCTTGTTTTCATATTATCACCGATGTTATCCTATGACCGTCATTACGCTCATCAGCGGTATCATTACGGACAGAAGTATGAAGCCTACGGCTACAGCCATGATTATTACCATAGTAGGCTCAAAGCGGGCAACCGAGGTCTGTATAACAGCCGAAACCTTCTTTTCCGCATTTTCCGCTATCGTTGCCATAGTCCTGTCGAGCGTACCTGTGCTGAATGCGATGTTTATCATTCTCATATTGACCGCAGAGAACATACCTGTGTTGTCGAGTGCGTCAACGAAAGGCTTTCCGTCTGCCATTTCCTTACGGCAGAGGCTCAGCTTTTCACGCATATATTCGTTTTCGAGCAGATTTTCGCACATATCGAGCGATTCGTCTATATCCATTCCGCTGGAAAGCGTCATCGAAAGAGCGGCTGAAAATCTTGCGGCATACAGAGTTTTTGCCGTTTTTGTATGAGAAACCGCACGAAGAACCGCTTTTCTGAAAGGCCTTACAAAGTTGTAAAGCACAACGCCGAGTATTATCACAAAAGCGAGTATTCCGATTATCAATATAGCAATATCGCTTATGACACCACCGACGCTCATTATCCACTGTGCGCTGTCGGGCAGAGTAAGTCCGAGCTGTGCAAAAACGTCCGAGAATATCGGAAGCACATAAACCGACAGCAGAATAATTACCACAAAAACAATTATAAGCAGTACCGAAGGGTATGCAATCGCACTTTTGACCGAGGTACTTATTTCGTCTATGCCTGCGTAATAGTCGGCAAGAGAAGCCAGCACGGTATCAAGCCTGCCGGTGCTTTCTCCGACCTCAAGCATCTTTATGAAATAGTTAGGGAACACTTCGGTTTTGTCAAATGCTCTTGTTATACTGCTGCCGTTTTCTATAGAGCGGAGTATCTTTTCAAGAAGTGCAGCCTTGTTTTTATCCTCGCCATCCTGCAATATGACGAGTATCCCGTCTGTTATTGTAAGACCTGAACTTACGACCGATGCAAGCTCAGAGCAGAGTATCGAAATATCTTCGTTTGAAAGGTAGTGCTTTTTGCTCATTTTATCCCTCCGTATCATTTTTCGCTTATCAATAATAATATATCACAGAATAGTTGCTTCCGTCCGATATGAAATCAACTATGCTTTTATAATCGTTTTCGTCCTTTGCGCTTGCCGCAAAGGTGGGGTCCATTCTGTTCCATTTGTTGCCGTCAAAATAGATATATCCGTCTATCCATCCGCTCCCGTCTACATACACGCTTATCCATGCGTGATAGATGTCGCCTGCGTAGCCGACAATAACCTTTGTCGGAATTTTTTGCGAGCGGAGCATTGCCGCCATAAGTGAGGCATAGTCAAAGCAAATTCCGCTCTTGTTTGCAAGCACCGTGTCGGGTACGGGAATATATCCGTTTGCGCCGTTTTCGGCAGTGGAAACATAGCTGATGTTGTTTATTACATAATCGTAAATCGCCGCTGTTTTTGCTATAGTATCCTTGTTTCCTCCACACAGCGTTGATGAAAGCGCAACGCACGATGAACCGGAGTTATACATACAGAACTGGTTCGGAGTGAGGAACGGCAGGAAGCTGTCGGAAACCGAAACGCTCAGTGTCTGCTTGAACATAACCGTTCCTTTTCCTGCACTTGTTACTTTAAGGACGCTCACGGTATAGCTTCCGCTTCCCTCCGTTATCGGTATGACCTCATAGCTTCCCGAATTATTAAGCTGGAACGTGTAGCGGACGTTTATATCATCGGCGTTTACCAGTATCCTGTAACTGCCGCTCATAGCCTTTTTCAGCTTTATCATCAGATAACCCTGCGATGAATTTGATGCGTCAATAAGTGCATCGCCGTTGCTGTAAACCTTGACCCCGTCTGCTGTCGGAGTGATTATATACGACGGTGACGGCTCTGTCTGAGGTGGGTCGGTCTGTGGTGGGTCGGTCCGGGGCGGATCTGTTACCGGAGCGACCGTCGCTGGCGGCTCGGTTTTCGGCGGTACGGTCTGTTTTGTTGTGGTGACAGCCGAGGTTGTGGTTGTTTCTTTTGTTGTTACGGTAGTTATTGACGATGCCGAAGATGTGGTCTGCGGTGAAGTCTGTGATGTTGTGGTGCTTTTTACCGCTATCGATGTTGTGACGGAGGTTGTGGTCGTCTGAACAGAAGATGTCTGCCCCTCTCCGTTACAGCCGCCGAGAACGGCACACAGTGCGATTATACCCACTGCAAGCGTTGCCGCCGGTATATGCTTTTTCATGTGCCGCCCCCTTTGCGAATGTTGTAGATTACATTTATTTAAAGTATAGCACAAATGAGAGAAAATGTCTATTAAATATAAAAAGAAAAGCCACGATTTTTTACATCGTGGCAATCAATTTTATTCCTTTTTCAACTCGTCTATAATCTCATACAGCTTCACAAGCTCAGCCATTGTAAGCTGTTCTGCTCTTGCGGTAGCCGGTATACCGCCTTCGGTCATCTTTTCCGCAAGCACCGCTTTCGGTATCTTAAAATATGCCGAAACGGGATTTGCAAGCTGTTTTCTGCGCTGAGCGAAAGCCTGCTTTATCACCTCGAAGAAAAGCGGCTCGTTATCGACCTTGTACGGCGGTTGTTCATACCGTTCAAGACTTATGACCGCACTGTCAACATTGGGGGCAGGCATGAACGATCCCCTGTTTACCCGAAACAGCTTCTTCGGCTTTGCGTAATAGTTTATAGATGCGGTGATAGCGCCGCACTCACGGCTTCCTACTGCGGCACATATTCTGTCTGCCGCCTCAAGCTGTACCATTACGGTTATCGCTTTTATCGGCAGCTTTTCCTCAAGCAGCTTCATTATTACGGGCGAGGTTATATAGTAGGGCAGATTTGCACAAACTATCACGTCCATATCGGGAAACTTCTCGGCTATCAGCCTGTTCAGGTCTGTTTCCATAACGTCCGCAAAAATAACCTCAACGTTGTCGTATTCTTCGAGCGTTTCGTCAAGAATGGGCTTCAGCCCCGTGTCTATTTCAATAGCTACGACCTTTTCGCAACGCTCGGCAAGCTCCCTTGTCAGAACGCCGATACCCGTGCCTATTTCTATCGCCCCGACATTTTTCCCCGCACCGCCCATTTCGGCTATTTTAGGGCAGACGGTCGGATTTATCAGAAAGTTCTGTCCGAGCGACTTTGTAAAAGAAAAGCCGTGCTTTTCAAAAAGCTGTCTTATTGTTGAAATGTCGGTAAGTTTCATTCTTTGTTTCCTTCACTTTCTTTCGTGAACATCTCAAGCACCTTGAATGACTGCTGAAGATTTGCCACGCCGTATATGCTTATTCCGTAGTTTTCGCTCTTGTCAAGATTTTTAAGCGAGGATTTCGGCACAATGCACTTTGAAAATCCCATTCGTGCCGCCTCACGCACACGCTCTCTTATATGTGATACCGCTCTTATTTCTCCTCCAAGACCGACCTCACCGAACATCGCAACATCATCGCCTATCGGAATATCACGAAGTCCCGAATAAAGAGCAAGAGCAATCGCAAGGTCGCTTGCAGGCTCGTCTATTTTAAGTCCGCCTATAACATTTATATATACATCATATCCGCCGAAGTTGTAGCCTGTCCTCTTTTCAAGCACAGCAAGCAGAACGCACAGCCTGCTGTAGTCGAAGCCTGTCGTCATTCTGCGTGGAGCGGAGAAGGAGGTCTTGCCGACAAGCGCCTGTACCTCTGCCAGTATGGGTCGTGTACCCTCGACAGTACAAAGCACGGTTATACCGCTTACCCCTGCCGGTCTGCCGAGAAGAAGCATTGCAGACGGGTTTTCGACCTGCTCAAGCCCCTTGTCCTGCATTTCGAATACGCCTATTTCGTTGGTCGAGCCGAAACGGTTCTTTGCGGCTCTTAATATCCTGTAGCTTAGCTGTTTGTCGCCCTCAAAGTACAGTACCGTGTCCACTATATGCTCAAGCACCTTAGGACCTGCTATACCGCCGTCCTTGTTTACATGACCTACAAGAAACACGGCTACCTCAAGGCTCTTTGCCATCTGCATAAATGCCGAGGTACATTCTCTTACCTGCACAAGACTGCCGGGAACGGACTGAAGCTCTGTCAACTGCATTGTCTGTATCGAGTCGATTATCACAACATCGGGCTTATTCTCACGCACGCCCTCTATTATAGTATCGCAGTCGGTACAGGCACTGATATAAAGCCCGTCGCTTGCAACTCCCAGCCTGTCTGCACGAAGCTTTATCTGACGTTCGCTTTCCTCACCGGATATGTACAGCACAGTCTTATCCTGTGCAAGACAGCCGCATATCTGTAAAAGAAGTGTCGATTTGCCGATACCCGGGTCGCCGCCGAGCAGAACAAGCGAGCCTTTGACAAGACCTCCGCCGAGTACCCTGTCAAGCTCCGACATTCCTGTTTTGTATCTTGTTTCGTCACTGAACGAAAGGTTGTTTATACTTGAAAGCGGAAGCCTGCCGCCGCCCGTGCTTTTTGCAAGACCGTGGGATTTTGGCTGTATAAGCGTTTCTTCAAGCGTGTTCCATGCTCCGCAGGCATTACAGCGTCCGCTCCATTTCGGATATTCCTGACCGCACTCACTGCATATATATACTGATTTTGATTTTGCCATTTTTTCGTCCTTTCCGATGAATTACTGTCCGGAGCTTGTAATATCACCGCTGTTTTCGGGAATACCGGTCGTTGAAATTTCCGCCCGACCTGCATTGTCGGCAGGCTTTGAGGTGAGATATGTAAGTATCCCGTTGTATATAGTATAGGCTACCTTACGCTGATAGTCGGTATCCGACAGATTTGCCGCATCATCGGGATTTGAGAGAAATCCGCATTCTATCAGCACGGCAGGTATCTTTGTGTTCTTGAAAAGGTACAGCTCGTCGCCCTCCTGCTTTATCTGTCTGTCATTGCCCGGCTGTATCGTCTTGAAATTATCCTGCATTATCTGCGCTATCATACGGTTGTCGGGGTTGTTCGCCGTGTAGAAAATCTGTGCGCCGAAATATTCAGGCTCGGTGAACTTGTTCTGGTGAATAGACAGGAACAGGCAGTCGCCGTACTTGTTTATAATATCAAGACGGTTTTTCATATCGGAAACCTTCTGCTCCCGTGTGCCTTTTACGCCTTCATCGTGTATCGAAATATCGCTGTCACGGGTCAGCACTACATTGAAGCCCGATAAAGTCAGCATATCGCTGAGATCACGCACAATAGCAAGATTGATGTTCTTTTCAAGCTCACCGTTTATGCCGACCGCACCGCTGTCTGTTCCGCCGTGCCCTGCGTCAAGTACGATGGTTTTCTTATTTGTAACGTGCGACGTTGACGCTCTCACGCTCATCTGCGAGTAGTCGGCAGTTGCCGCAATGACGGTAAAACAGCCGAGCAGGACTATAAGTGCAGGGATTCGTGTTCTTAGCCGCTTAAATTCAAATCGTTTCATGTTCAGTTTCATATTGTCCGACCTTTCGGTAAATTTTTGTACATTATATGAAACGAGCAGTGAAATAATGACAGGCTATGCCTGCCACAGCTTGTAAAAAAACCTACATAACTTTTAAAAATGGGGTTTGGGGCGTAGCCCCAAGCGGGGTGAGGGCGGTAGGGTAGATTGTCAAGTCAAGTGCAACACTTTTTAGACAAAAATTCGAGAGGGGAAA